>PPYF01612122.1_pt1 | contig 48368 bp, 57 predicted proteins | sample 1559871 | NCBI WGS metagenome assembly PPYF01 (sample SAMN08240021, study PRJNA423297) | Human gut metagenome, whole genome shotgun sequencing project.
ATATTATATATATAATATATACTCTATAATACGATGTGCAACCAAATTGCTATAAATCCTTGTATAATCAATAATATAAGTGTGCAACTTTAATATTTTTTAAAACGTTAAGGTTGCACACAAAGTTGCACAAGAAGTTGCACACAAAGTTGCACAAGAAGTTGTACATAAAGTTGCACACATTTTTGAATTTTTTAATCTTCTAAAAGTAAATTTAAAGTATTAAATATTTCTACATTAATTGCTATTACATTTATAACTTTTTTTTCTACTTTTACCTTCTTTATAAATCTATTTTTAGAGTAAACTTCTATCCATTTTAAACTTCTCCAAATTGATAATTTGCCATTAACTGAATCAAAGTTATCCTTCTCTAAAAGTTTCTTTACAATCTCATGATTTATATATAATTCTGATAAGTTGTTGTTATAAATTGCAAGGCCTTCTTTAAGAGCATACCTAACAACTTTTCTATACTCCAAAGCATATTTATTTAAATCTTTCACCTAATAAATTAACTCCTTCCGTTCACTTTCTACTTCATCCTCATTGTAATTTTCATCTTCAAAACTTTCAAGATTTTCATTACTTTCTTGATTAATTTCTTCTATAACTTCATCTTTTTTACTTGAGTTTTTTATTTCATTTTTAACACAATTTCTTATAATCTTTGTATTCTTAGTTATTAATTCTTGGTGCTTTTTATTTAACCACTCTATATAATCTACTCCTTGTAATTTTAATAAATCTTGTGCTAATTCTTTTGAATTTTTATCTAACTTTACAGCCATAATTTTAATCTCCTTCCATCTACTTTTTAGTAATTTGTAATTATCAATTCTTTATTTCTTTTTCTTCCTTCTGATTGTCTTGAAACTGAATAATGTACTTCAACTTCTTTTATATTAAAATCTTTGTACCAGCTTCTAGTTTCTTTACAATCATTGATTGTTAGAATGAACTTTCCTTTGATATTTTTAAGAATATCTCTAAGTTTTAATTGCTCTTTTATTCCAAACTTTGCTTCATATCCGGCTGTACCATAGTACGGCGGATCTAAGAAAAATAATGTATATTCCCTATCATATTTTTCAATTATTTTTTGAAAATCTAAGTTTTCTATATAGGTGTTTTTTAATCTTTCTTGTAGCTCATCTAAGTTACAATCAAAGATTTTTTGTGATGGCAATGTATTAGTTCCATAACCATAATGATTACCTTGACCGCCGAAACTTTGAGTTATAAGGTACATAAATCTTATAGCTCTTTGTATATCGGTTAAATGCTCCAAAGTAGCATTTTTATATTCATCGAATATACTCCTTCCAGATATCTCATAAGACAGAAGTCTTTTCATTTCCGGAGCATGGTACTTTATAATTTTAAATAGGTTTGGTATTTCATTTTCAATGTCATTTATTACTTCAATCTTTGATTTTTCCTTTCCAAAATACACCCACCCAGCTCCAAAGAATGGTTCTACATAACACACATGGTCTGGCATCATACTTATTATTTCTTTTCTTAATTTACTCTTTCCACCTAGCCTTGTAATTGGTGGTTTTAACATTGATTTTTGCATAAAAAAATTCCCCCTTGAACATTATTTAAGTTCTTGGAGAACAACTCGTTTTATATGATTATTTTATTTGTTTAGATTGTTTAAAAAACTAAATATTTTCTTAAAACTAATATGTTTAGTAAATCGTAAAATACCTTTACCACCATATAAGTTTACTCCATTTTTATTTACAGAAACTCTCGCTCCTTTCTTACCTGTACTAAATCCCACACCCCCTCCAGTTGATAAATTAACTTTAGAATTTTTACCAACTTTAAAAGACTTTCTTAAACTAAATCCCATATCTTATTTCTCCTTTCTTTTTAACTTTTCAAATATATTTTCTATATGATCTGCTTCAAATTCTATAATTGCAGCTAATAATTTATTCCTAGATTGTATGCCATATTGTTCTTTAAGAACCTTTGCATTATCATACATAAAGTCCATTATTTTATCATTGGCATCTTGAGTTATTATTACATTAATTCTCTCCTTTGACTCCTGTGTTTTAGCAGTAAAAAGAACATCCTTTTCTAGTTCTTCTCTTATAGCTTCAACTTTCTTTCTAACTTCGCCTATCTTTCTAGTATTCTTATTCATACACATTTATTTCCTCCTATTTTATTTTAAGTACCAAGTTAAAATTAACTAATTCTCCAGTTAAAATTAATCTTTGTTTAGCATGATTAATACAAGTTATTAAAGTTATTTCTTTCTTGTCATTAGAAAAATTTATTTTGCTTGTGTCATTAGGCTCTACGATATATCGGTTTGTTATTTTATATTCAAGTTCCTTATTATCAGATATTATTTTTACTGTAGATCCTATTTTAAGCTTATGAAGGTTTCTAAATATAGATCCACGCATATTATTGTGTGCAGCTAATATTACATTTCCTAATTCTCCAAAATCAGAACTTGACCTGTACTTAGCCACTACATAATCTAGATTTTCTTCTCCTAAAACTATAGGAGCTTTAACCCCTATACTATCTATTTCTAATATTCCAATCACATCATTTTTTTCATTTTTCTTATTGTTATTAGGTTGAGTAAAAGTATCTTTTATATCTTCTTTTTTCTCTGTATTTTCAGGTGTTTCAGGAATACTATACTTTACGGAAGAATTACTATACATTTTTTCTTCGTATTTTTGAACTAAATCATCCTGGATTGACTTTGATTTAAACTCAATAAATAAAGCTGCTCCTATTAACAATATTCCAATTATGATTAAGGTTATAAAGGCTTTTTTCATCATTTTAAACACACCCTATCACTGTAAAATAAGCTTTAATTAAATTTATTAAGCTAAAAAAAATTAAATATATATTTAACAGACCTAATAAAACTCTTAAAGCTATCAAAAATACTTTTATAAACTTCTTTTTAACTTCATACCTAGAAAATATGAATATTAAAAATATATTTAATATAAATAAGCCTATACTTTCTAATATCAGTATCTTTATACTCATTAATACCAAAGGAGAAGAAAGGCCTATAATAAAAATTCCCAATATAAATATCCCTAAAAACATCATCCTTGCCACAATCGGAATATAATTATCCAAACCTAATATAAGAAAAAAAGTCCTAAAATACTTAAAAGAATTCCTATGAAAGTAAAAAAATTAATAAAAATCATTTTTAAACAGCTATGTTACTGAAATTAAAAAACTTAAAATATGTTTTTATATGATATTCAAAGTAATACTTTCTTAGGATCTTCTCAAGTTTATATTTATTTCTTATTCCACAAGATCTTAGATACTCTTTCGATAATCTTTGTAGTTTTGAAATTAAATATTTTCTGTATTCTAGGTCCTTTTTATTTAATTTTCTATTTGATAAAGAACTAAATTCTAAATCTAATTTTTCTATTTCACATAATAAGTTTTCACTCATTTTTCTCACTCCCTTTTATTGTTGAAAATTATGTTTTTTAAATAATATTTCAAGTTCTTCATCTGCTTTTTTAGCCACTTTAAATAAACTCATATACATAAAAATATTTATAATAATCAATCCTAAAATAATAGTTATAACCATACATCCCATCTCCTTATTTTCTTATGTAAACTTAAGAGAGTACCTTATGGCACTCTCTTAATTAAAAAAATTATGATAATTTTCTTTTCTTTGAAAGTATTAATGCTCCTAGGCCTCCTGCTACTAAGATAATTCCAAATGGAATTAATGCATTAACATCTATGCTTGAACCAGTTTTAACAATTTCAAATTTCTTGTTAGTTAAGTTACACTTAACTACTTCACCATGTTCACCTATTTTAAATGTTCCAGTTTCAGTTGTAAGCTCATATCCTTCTGGAGCTTGAGTTTCTGAGATTTTGTATTCTCCAGCTGCTAATTCAAACTCATTTCCATTCTTTGAAGAAATAAACTCAATAACCTTTCCTTTATCTAAGCCAGAAAGACATTCAATTTTTATTTTAGCTCCTTCAAGAACTTCTCCTGTAGCAACATCTGTCTTAGTAAAGATAAGTTTTCCTGTAGTTCTTTCATTCTTTAAGTTGGCCTTTATAATTTCTCCACCTTTAATTTCAAAAGTTCCAACTTCAGTAGAAAGCTCGTATCCTTCCGGTTGTTGAGTTTCTCTAAACTCATATTTACCTTCTGGTAAAGTGAATTTATTGCCAGCTAAACTTGAAGTAAATTCAAATTTAACATGTTTGTTTTGTTCTTCTATTCCTACTATCTCTATTTTAGCCCCTTCAATATTTTGTCCATTTGTAACATCAGTTTTAGTAAAGTCTACTTCTCCAGTTTTAACTTTATTTTCTGCAGTTACAGTCTTAGTTTCACCGTCTTTATCTATTACAAAACTTAAATCTTGATCTTGATTTATTTCGTAATGATCTGGAGCTTTAATTTCGTTGAAATAATAGTTACCTGCTTCTAAGTTTTCAACTACTATTTTTCCATCTTTGTTAGTTGTGTAATTTCCTACAAGCTTTTCACCATTCCAAAGTTCAAACTCAGCCCCTTCAAGTGGTCTTTTAGTTTCTGAATCTACCTTGATTAATTCTGCATTAGCTCTTATCTTTTTATTTTCCATTTCAAGCTTAATTACTTGACCATTTTCTTTAACATCAAAGAAAATAGGCTCTTTGTTAATAACGTAATTCCAAAGTGTTTTAACTTCTTCTATTTTGTAATGGCCATATTCTAAACCTTTTAAACTAACTATTCCTTTGTCATTACTCTTTAAGTCCCAAGTTTGTCCTTTCATTAGGCCATCTAAAGCTGTAACTTTAAATTCAATATCAGCTAATGGTTCTTTAGTTTCACTGTCTACCTTTAAAAGCTCCATATCGCCTGTTATACGGTCGTTAGATACCTTAATAGTATAAACAGTACCTAAGTCCTTAATATCTTCTAGAGCGGCATTTTCGTCTATTTTAAAAGGTATTGGCTTTATGCTTATATAACCATCCTTAGGTTTTGCCTCCTCCAATTGATAATTTCCGTATGCTAAGTGTTGTGGAGTTATTATTTCTCCATTCTTATCAGTTGTTAAAGTAGTTGTTTTATGAGGAATTATTCCTACAAAGTTTGTAAACTCTACAAGCTTATTAGTATCATTATTTCTAACTTGGAATTTAACTCCTTCTAGTGGTTTATTGTCTTTAGAGTCAACTTTAACAACTCTTAACTTAGCTTGGATAGGAGCGTTTTTAACGTATTTAACATAAACTTTATTATCTTCATTTATGTTAATTGTGTATTCCTTATCACTAGCCCAATATCCTTCTGGAGTTTCATCTTCAATGAATTTGTACACTCCATATCTAAGATCCTTAGTAAATGCAAATCCATTTTCATCAGTTTTAACTTTATCTACAGTAGTTCCTGGTTCTATACCATTAACATTAACTGCAACAACTTTAAAACCTGCGTTAGCAACTGGTTTTTCTTCGTTTTCACTATCAACTTTAACTATTTGAATGCGACCTTTCATAACTTTGTTAGTAAAGTCATAAGAATAAACTTTATCATCTTCAGTTATGTTTATGTCTATAGTTTTATCACTTAACTTGTAACCTTCTGGAGCTTGTAGCTCTTTACCAATATAGTGACCATAATCTAGATACTTACTTGTTGCAGCTCCCTTTTCGTCAGTTGTTAATCTATCAACTTCATTACCTGCATCATCATAAATACCAAGTACAGCACCTTTTAAACTAAGTTCTGGCATTTCTTCATCGATTTTGTGTATTGAAACTCTACCCTTAATTTTTCTATTAGCATGAGTAATTTCTATTGTTTTCATATGTTCATTAATAGTAACTGGATATTCTTTACCATTAAGCACATATTTACTTGGGGCTTTTGTTTCTCTTACAATGTAGTTTCCAAAAGGATGTAACCCACTTAATACCTTTCCATTTTCTCCTGTAGTCATTTTCTCAACTACTTCGTTATTATCAGCCTTCACCATCTCAAATTCAGCACCTGAAATTGGTTCGCCAGTTTCTTCATCAATTTTTGTTATTTCTACTCTTCCTTTTATTTGAGTATCAACCATTTCAGCAGTAGTTACTTTATTAGGTTTTACAGTAATATTAACTGGATTAGTAATTAAATATCCTAAAGGAGCTTCGACTTCTTCGATGATGTATTCTCCTGGCTTAATGTCATTGAATACTACTCTACCATTTTCTGATGTAGCTTCAGCTATTTGATTGCCTTCTTTGTTTTTCAAAACAAATTTAGCACCAGTTAAAAGAGATCCATCGTCTCCTTTTTTAACAAGTTCTATAGCTCCATTTAAACCAGTCCAGGATACAGTAACATTATCCTTATTCATATTTTGGTATCTTAAATCAACAAGTGCCATGTCTTGTTTACCTGCTACTGGAGTTGCATAAGCTAAAGAAGCTGGTAATTCTACAGTTGCTTTAACATCAACCTTAATATCTCCTGTTTCTGCGTCTATAGGAATATAAACTTTAAAACTTTCGTTAGAATTATAGGTATTTCTTTCATCTCCATCCATATCTTTTATCTTAACTACATCTTTTAATCCTGGATTACTTGAACTTTTTATAGTAACCTTAGCATCTTTAAACTCATAGTCAGATTTTATTTTTATAGGCTCAGAAACGAAATAATCACCTTCTTGATGAGCAACTATATTACTAGGAGTAACTTCAAAGAATGTTGGTAACTCTTTGTTTAATCCTTTTTCTACTAAAAAGTCTATTACTGGTTTTAATCTACTTAAAGATACTGTTCCATTTTGAAGTCTTGTTCTATCAATTCCCCTACTTAAACCAGCTTCTTTTTGATAAGCCCAAATAGCAAGTTGAGTACAATATCTATATTCATCAGCTGATATCCCCCATTCTGAGCCATCTTTAGCAGGGTACCCCCAATAAATAATAGTTTCTATTCCTCCATCAACTGGTATTTCTTCTGTGTAATCTTGTCCAGTTGGATTCAGTGCACCTGTATTTAGACAATAACAGGTCCTTAGATCTGGAGCATAGTATCTATGATTACCTATAGGAAGAACCTTTCCCCAAGTTGGAGAATTGTAATTTAGATAACTCTCTGCGTCTGTAGAATTTATTTCTACTGCAAATACTTTGATGTTAGTCAACAAGAATGTAAAAATTAAAGTTATCGTTGTAATTAATTTAAATCTTTTTCTTTTACTCACTTTCTTTCTCCTCCATATTATTTATTTTTTATTTTGATAAATTAATTTAAGATGTATCAAAATAATTCATTTTCTTTTCTCCTTTCTAAAAATTTGTATTTAAAAAGAGTGCTGCTTAATTGCAACACTCTTGAACTTTCTAACTTAAACCAATACTTATTCCTAATGCTCTATTTAGTTCTTTTATTTCATATCCATTTAGCTTTCCTATTTTCTCTCTCATCTGATACCTAGAAATAGTTGTTATTTGCTCTAATAAAATAGTAGATGGCTTTTCTAAACATTCTTTTATTATTTTAGTATGTACGGGCATTTCTTTCTTAGGTTGAGATGTTACAGAAGTCACTACAAAAGTTTCTCCATACCTATTCCCAATATCATTTTGAATTACAATAACTGGCCTAATTCCACCTTGTACTGAACCAAACTTACTCTTTATGTCTCCTAAGTCTGCATAGAAAATATCACCCCTATAGACTTCTCCTTTATAAAAATCTTTCCTCACTCTTCCCATATGTTCTCCCCCCGAAAAAAACAGTATCAAAAAAGACCTAGAGTAAAACTCTAGATCTTTATATATAAATTAATAGTCAAAACCTATAACTGTATAATATCTTCCATTACTGTCTTTATATACTGCACAAGCTCCTTCTGTTAAATCCGGATCTAACATATTCTTATTATGAGCTGGAGAATTTTTAAATCCATTTAAAATAGAACTAGCTGAAGTATATGCAGTTCCATCATAAACTATTTGACCACCTTCCGGATAACTCTTATGGAAGCCACTTTGCTTTTGTGCCATTTCTTCACAGTGACTCTTTGTCCATCCAGCATATTTACCACTCCAGTTTAAAGCATTTAACCCTTGAGACTGTCTATAAGCATTAAAATCATTCCAAAGCTCTTGGCTCATACCACTTTGATATTCCCAAGTTCTTTGAGGCTTTTGAGGTTTTGCAGGTTCAACTGGTTTTGTTTCTTGTTGATTTTCTGCAGGTTTTTCTTGTTTATTCTCTTCTGGTTTTTGAGAAGGCTGTGGAGCTTCTTCAGGCTTTGACTCTTCAGGTTGCTCTTGTTTGTTACTTTCAGGCTTACTAGAGCTTTCTTCCTTACTAGGTTTTACAATTGTAATACTTCCTTCACTACTTGCAGTAGTGCCTTTTATATCCTCCACTTTCTCAACCTTCTCACCACTTGGTTGTTGTGAAGCTTGAACTTTATTTTCTGTTTTAGAACCTATAGTTTCACCACTGGTTACTTTTATACTTCCATTATCAACACTCTCTACTTTTTCAACTTCACCTTTTTTATTTTTTATATTAACATCGCTTCCAGCTTCTTTCTTTTCTTCAACTATCTTAGAAACATCGTCTCCTTTAGAACTGTCTGCGATGATATTACCATCTTTATCTTTAACAATTAATGATCCATCTTCTTGCTCTTCTACAGTTACTTCTTCATTGTCTGCAGCTTTATTTTCTTCTAACTTTTTATCTTCATCTGCCTTAGGATCTTCTTTTTTCTCAGCTAAAGCTATATTGTTAGTATCAGTGTTTGCATAATGCTTACTTATTGCATATCCACCTACACCAACGACTGCTATTCCTAAAGCAACTGCAACTCCTATAGTTTCTTTTTTATGTACTTTCACAAATTCTATTATGGCCTTAATTCTCTTATTCATTTTAACTCTCTCCCTTTGAAATAATATTTTTTAAATATATCTCGCATATGTACCAAGCTGTCTAAAACTTTTTCTTAAAACTAAAATGTTTAGGAACGTCGAAAGGAACTACACATCCAATTTCTTCTTCTTTTTTAACACTAAAATTTCCATGTCCATTATGTTTGTAAATGGAACTATTAGTCTTAACAAAGTTTCTATCACTCATATACTTTTTACATTCTCTATGAGTAATTTTTCTTATTTCTTCATCTTGTAGTTTTTTCAATTCCCTTTTAGCTTTATTATGTTCTTTCAAATGACTAAAATTTCGGTTAAGACACTTATAAATAGTATCTTCCTTAGCCCCTAATATTTTTGCTATTTCTTTCCCCGAAAAACCATCTAAATAAAGACTTCCAACTTTATTTTTATTAAGTTCTCCTTTACCTCTCACAGCATCAACTCCTAAAGTTTGTCCTAAAAGAGTATTAAAAAAGGGCGTAGTTCGCTCTCCTTTTCTCCTACTGGACAAAACTTAAATTTAATTTATTTAGTTGTTTAATACTATTGCTCTATAAATTTCTTCCATACTTGTATCGTATATTCTAGATAATTTATAGACTTCACTTGCACTAGGGTTTTTTACTTTCCCATTTTCTAATTTGTGAATAAAACGTGCTTCTTTACCAATTAAGCTAGCAACTTCTCGTTGAGAAAGCACTTTATTCTTTCTTAGAAAGCTTAACTTGTTTTCCATATTTATCACCTTTATCCATATTTTCATTTAATTTACCTATATATTATCACGCTCACTCATCAATGTCAATATAGATATCAATTTGTATTTACAAAAAGATTCTTTTGCATTTCTAAGTGAGGTTTTATTAGATTATTACTTCTAAAATTGCTAAAACTATATTGAAAGGAGGTTTATACATGATTGAAATTGAACTACACAACTTAGCTTTAAACATAAAAGAATTTCGTAAAAAAAATAAACTTTCTCAAGCTGAACTTGCTGAAAAATTAGGTGTAGCAAGAACTACTATTGGTTATTATGAAAGAGCTGAAGTAGAACCAAACATATATACATTAATACAATTATCTAAGTTAATGAACCGTTCTATTGATTCTCTATTAGGACTAAATCATTCAACTGAAAATACAAATGATTTAAATAATTCAGATCTTTCAAAAAAAATCTTTATACTAAATAAACTAATAGAAAAAAATAATCAAAGTTTCAAAGAACTAGAATCTTCTAAATTACGTACTGAAAGAATGTTTAATGAGCTAAAAAGAACTCGTAATAGAGCTGAAAATGATATTAAACTATTTCAGGAATTATCTAAAGAATTTACTAATACTTTAGATAAAGAACATGAAATTAATTTATCTGATGCTCTTGAGTATCAAGATATAAATTATAATTTTTCAACTACTGAAAAAGAAGATTTTCTTTCAAGTAATCTTAAAGACTTAATAAGTAATTTGAATTTCATTCCAATAGACGTAGTTGGTGAAGTTTCTTGCGGAACCCCATCATATGCATTTAATGAAATTAGTAAATCAATTGCTTTACCTAGCAATTACAAGGATTGTTTCGCCTTAAGAGTAAAAGGGAACAGTATGAATAAATTATTCAAGGACAATGAATTAATTATTTGCTGTAGAAATAAAACTCCTATTGATGGCGATATAGTAATAGCTTATTTAAGTGAAAACAATGAAGCTACTTGTAAAAAAATACATAAGAAAAAAGATAAATTAGAACTACACCCATGTAGTACACTTCCGTATGAAATACAATATTATGACAAAAATAGTGATATTAATATAATCGGAGTAGTTTTAGGATCTTTAAATGATATTCTTGACTTAGAAAATATCGATATTGAAGATCTGGAAGAAAAATTAAATACTATTTAAATCATAAAATTTAATATTAAGTTATATACTCAAGGATTTATATTTTATATAGAGCAATAAATATCATTGCTCTATATAAAAACATTTTATTTTGTTGACAATAACCAAAACAAACGATTGTTCTCATATACATACGAACTTCTGTTCTCATTGTATCAAATTATCTATAAAAAAATATGGCAATTTCCAATTTTTAATAAACTGGAAATTTTTCAGTTTATTTATAAGCTATTTTTTAACAATAAATTCTATTAATTGTTAAATTGTTAATTAAAACATAGATTTTCTTCTAGGTATTTCCAGTAATCCTTTGAATAATTTCTTTCTGTAAAGTTTGGTAGAGCTCTGTTGTTCGCATTGTTCTTGATATATTTTCTATAATTTGAATAATATGTATTTCTAGTGTTCTCAATGACTGTATTAATATAACTCTCTAAAAATTTAACAGTTATATTTCTATAGTTTTCACTTAATTTTGTTAAAACCTTATTCTTAATCCAAGAGCTCTTAACTCTTGCAGCTTTAAGTAACTCTTTAACTTTATTTCTAACATCAACAAGACTTGTACATTTTTCATACATGTCTGCATTAAATTCTTTTGAGTTACTATTAGAATCTATATCTATATTATTATTCCTAATATACCTAGGAGTAGCTTGATTACCTTCTATGCTTGTTGTATCAGGGATTGTAATGTTTTCATTATTGGGTAATTTATTGGGTAATGGCAGAAAATAACAGTTTCTTTTCTTTACATTTTCAATAATAAGTAAACCTAAATCTTTTAATTTATTTACTATATTTTTTATTTGTTTTAAGCTTATATTTTTTAGTTCTGGTCTTTTCTTTTTCTTTTTATTTACCCAATCATTATAATCTTTATGAATTTTAGAAAATGAGATGCTCCAAGATCCATTATTTAATAAAATACCTTTTCTGATAAATCTTAAGATACTTTGAGCTTTTCTTCTAGACTCTTTATATTCGATTTGATTTAAGACATGAAAATCTCTTTCTTCGAGATTAAACCTTTTCTCTTGTTCTAACTGTTCTTTAGTTAATAAGTGTATGTGTGCCATAAAAATAACTCCTTTCATCTAGGAAATTACACTAAATCCTAAATAGAAAGAAGTTAAAATTTGCTAATATTACATTTCTATTAAAAAGTCAATAGATATCATTGACTTTTTTCAATAGCTTTGATATCATAAAGCTATGAAAAGTGAATATTTCAAATAGAACTTTGTTCTATTTCGGATTTAAGTTCATCCATTAAGTTTACTTTGATTGGCGTCTAGGCAAAACTTAATGGATTTTTCCTTTTCCGTACTATTTAATTTAATTGAGTTAATAATACCATGTTAAAAATAATTTTTCAAGAGAGTAAAATTATAGAAAATTTTACTCTCTTTTATTTTAGTTTCAATTAAAAACATCACAATTTTACGTAATGGCAGTTTGTTGAAATTGAAAAAACATCACAATTTTACGGAAAATACTTGATTTAGATTGAAAAAAATGATAATATTAAAACATAAACATCACAATTTTACGTAATTTAGATTTTGTAAGTAAAAAACATCACAATTTTACATAATAGAAAGGATTGATAAAAATGATTTTAGGATTAGATATTGGTAATATTACAAGTATTGGTGTAGGTGACAAAGAAGACTTTGTAACTGAAAGTAGATTAAGAGAGTTTGAAGAATTGGATGATTTTAGTGGGAATGATATTGTTGAAATAAATGATAAAAAATTTATTTTCAATGAGGGATATTTTGAAAATAATGTAGTAAAACATGAAAAAGAAAATTTTATAAATTTATTATATTATACTATTGCTAAAACTTTAGATAAGGAAAATAGTAAAGAAAATGATGTCAAGATAGTTATAGGTGTTCCAGCAGGGCAATATAACTCAGAGAAAGAAAGACTAAAGAAAGTTATTTTAAATAATCAATGTAAAAATATAAAAATAAATGGAGAATCAAGAACAATTAATATAGAAGATATATTTATAGCTCCAGAAGGATATGGTGCTAAAGTAGAAGCACTACAAGCTAAAAAAGAAAAAGTGAAACTATTAATGGTTGATATTGGTGGGGGAACTAGCGACGCTGCTTTATTTGATGAAAATGGAAGATTTATTGGTGGAAAAAGTATAAAAGTTGGATTATTAGATTTATATAAAAATGTTCAAGAAGTTTTAGACTTGAAATATAAATTAAGTGTAAGTTTAGAAGATGCTAGAAAATATTTTGATGGAGAATTAGATATAAGGAATGAAAAGTTTGAAGTAGAAAATACTTATAAAACAGAAGCATTAAATAAGTTGGTTAAGTTTTTAATAAATGAATTAAGGGGATTATATCCTAATATATCTCAATATGCAATATGTCTTTGTGGTGGAGCGGCTGGTAGAATATTACCTGTATTTAAAAAAGTATATATTCAAGCAGAAGCAATAACAGACATAAAGGCAAATGCTAAAGGTTTCAGAAAGGTAGGTCTTGCAAAATGGCAAAACCAAGGGAAATAAGAATAACATTTAAGGAAAAGGAAGCAGATCTTTACGATTATATACAAGAGAAAAGTAGTGCAAGTGCTTTTTTAAAAGATTTAGCTAAGTTGGAGAAAAAAAAGGAAGAAATATATTTGAATAACTTAACATCTTCTGATATAAGTGATAAAATTTTATCTTCGCAGAAAACTAACTCTATAGAATACAAGGAAAAAGAAGAAACTTTGGTTTTACCTGATATAAGTGATTTAGAAGATTAAATTTAATACTATATGTAATTTTTATAACTGGAAATAAAATTTCCAGTTATATTTTTTTAAAATACTCCTAAAAGTCTTTTTCTCTTTTTTTTAGTTTGTATTGAATCAATAACAAGTTTTAAATTATTGACTTCTTCATGGAGCTCTTTAAATTCATGATTTTTTTCTTCAAGGTCTTTTATTCTTTTTAAGTTATTAGTTATAACATTATTTAGAATAGATATTTGATTATCTTTTAATTTTATTTGATTTTGTAGAATTTCTATAGTTGATGTAAAATCAGTATTTTCTTCAGTTTTTACATCAACTATAGTATTTTTTTCTTCTAATGATTTATCTTCTTGTTTTATATCTATATTTTTATTCTCTTGTGGTTTAATATTATTTCTTTTATTTTTAATTTCTTCTTCTAATAATTTGAAAAGTTCATTGCTTATCGCTACTTGACCACCGTTCTTTTTAACTAATGGAGAAAATCTTTTTTTTCTAAGCAAATTATAAACTTCAGTCCTGGTTAAATCTAATTCATTGGCTACTTCTTGAGCTGTTTTCATATCTTAACTCCCCCTAATTTAAGAATATATAAATAATATTCTTGAAAATTATGGAAAATCCTTTATTAAAAATTATTCTTAATAATATTTTTAAATTCTTTCTTTAATTTATTTTTATTTAAGGATCTATTTATAATATGTTCATTCCTAAATTCATTTAAATGTCTATATATATATTTTTGAATAGCATCTTTAGAAAAGTCATTATTTAATAATTTTTCAATTTCTTTTACATTTAAGCCATTTCTATAAAGAATTTTTATACATTTCTTATCTTCTTCTGATAATCTCATAAATTTTCTCACCCAAATTTATAATTACTATGAGTATAGGATATAATTAAATTGTATAATATTCTTGGTTAATTCTAAACACAAAAAAGATTATCTCTAAAATTAAAGAGATAATCTTTTTTGTGTTAATAGATATACAGATCAAATTAAGTTTGCAATTAATTTAATAGTTAATACTGGTTTAACTAGTGACTGATAAACTCGAAAGTTTCTAATACATTATTACAGTAAATTTTAATATTGTTAACCTATTTTAACGTTTCTTTTATGTTTTTTCAAGTAATATCAGAAAAAATCTCTATAAACACCAATAATCTTCCCTAAAACTACAGGATCAGTATCATATACCTTTTCATAATCTGAAAATATTTTTTTTATAAAGGTATGATTTTCAAATAATAATAATCCTATACTATCCTTTTCTAGAGAATTTACTTTCTCGATAATAATAATGTCATCAGGAAGTATATTATCTACAGTTACTATATAATCATTAGTAACTTTCTTGGGAAATACATCATTATTAGTATTAACTTGTTTTTTTGAAAATTTAATTAAATTTTTAATAGTTTCTTCTGATACATTTTTTTTAATCTTTTTGTTTAAATCAATAATATGAATACTTCTTTTTCTACCTCTCTGCTCACTTTTTCCAAGTATTATGAGTCCATCTTTTTCTAACATTTCTAAATGTCTATAAACAGAAGACGATGACTTTAAATTTACTGCATGAGCAATTTCTCTAACCGTAGGTTGATATCCTTTTTCTTTTATAAAATCTATTAAAAATGTATATATTTGTTCTCTTTTTTTCATATGTTCACCTTATAAAAAAGAAGCAGCTTTTTATTACTTAAAGCTACTTCTTTATTTTAATTTATATTAAAATAGCTTGTACTCTCCATCATCAGACTTATAGTATATTTTAGCATACTTAAGTTCATTAAGGCCCTTAAAAAGAGTAAATTCATCAAATACATCCAGGATTACATCAGGAATTTCATAGTCCTTTTCATAATCCGGATCATCTTCAGATACAGCATAGTTATCTCTTACTTTCTTACCGTTATTATAAACTTCAACATTAATTCCATTCATTATGCTATACATACTTAAAGCTCTTGCAAAGTCAATTCTAAATAGAAGCTGCATATTTCTATCATCAGTTTCTATATAATCTCTTATTAGTCTTGAAGTAATATCCTGTTCATGGTCTGCCTCGAATACTAGATCATCAAAAACTAATACATATTTTCTATTTGCATCATCTATACTATCAATTTTTTGTATCCACTCTTTTTTTAGTCTAGGAGCTTCTCTTTCTAAATCATCTCTTGTTTTAACTAAATTCATACTTAATACACCTCTCAATATTTTTACTCACATTATAACTCAGAAATAAAAAAGTTAAAGCTTTTTGCTTTAACTTTTTTATATAAATTATAATACTTTAAGTATTTTCTGAAATTAATTAAAAAATATAATATATTTTTTAATTAATACCTTGTAAAGCAATGTATGTTTTCGTAAAATTAAATTATAGAACACTAAATTAACTTAAAGGGAGTTGATTTTTTGGATAGAGAGATATTAAAAGGTTCATTAGAAATAATTTTACTATCTTTATTAAAGAATAAAGATATGTATGGATATGAGATATCTAAAGAAATTAAAAACATAACTGATAATGTTTTAATATTAGGGGAAGGAACCTTATATCCAGCACTTAAAAGATTAAAAGAAAAAAATTTAATACAAGATTATTTCATTGAAACTAATAGTTCAAAGAAAAAAAGAAAATATTATAAAATTACTGAAGCTGGTTTAATTGAATTAAATTTAAAACTTAAAGACTTTTATCTTATATCTAATTTAATAGAAAATATTAAGGAGGAATAAAATATGACATTGAAAAGACTTTTAAATAAAAAATTAAGGAAATTAGATATTTCATCTAGAGAATTATCAGAATTAAAATTAGAGTTACTTGATACCGCAGAAGAAATGAAAAAGGATTTTTTAAATGAAGGTTTTTCTGAAAAAGAAGCTAATGAGAAAGTAATTAACACTCTTCAGATAGATGAACTTATAAATTCTACTAAAGAGTCTTATCTTAAAGCAAATCTAATAAATACTAGGATTTTATCATCTTTATTTCTAGGAATATATACTATATTTATTTTAATTTGTATTTCCAATACTACTAATGGTGGTGGCTATTTATCAAAAGGTGCATATTTACCTTTTAAATTTTTATATAATTTATTTAATAGTAATAAACCGTTATTAGATAATGTATTTGTATTAGATCAATTATTTATTCTATTATTATTTATACCTTTTGGTATTTTAATACCTATTGTTATAAATAAATATAATTCTCTAAAACCAAGTTTAATTATTTTTTTATTATTTAATGTTATTATTTCATTGTTACATTTTCATTCTTTTAATTTTGATTTAACAATTTTTAGAATAATATCATCCATTCTAGGTTTTTATATTATTAAAATATTAAAAATCAAAAGAAAAAATGAGGCGTAGCCTCATTTTTTTAATAACAATAACCCTCACCAAATACTTTAATCGATGCTGGAGTATAATTTTCTACTTTAATTCTATAATTTTTGAAAGTTTCTCCTGAACCTAGATATAATTTTATCTGTCTAGCATAATCCGGATTTTCACCATATACCCATTGAGAAGCTCTAATGTCATCCCCCCACATCCAATGGTCTACTACACTGTATTTTACCTTTAAGGATCTTGATCCAGAAGTTGCATATTGTCTAAAGTTTAATGTAATCGTATTAGAACTATATTGAAATTTACTAGAACGTGTAAAACTAACAGCGTCTCCAATATATTGACTTAATTCGTCATCCCATGTACAAACTTGAGTTCTGAAACTTGGTGTAGGAATATATTTACCTTCATTTACTATTGATATTCTATTCATATTACTTACCATTAATTTATTATCAATATATGATACTGTAAATTCCATATTGTATATAGCACCATTTAAAAACTCTGTTTTCACAGAAAAAATTTCGCCATTATCAATTTTTCTTGAACCTGTTATTTCATATGATTTAAGTTTTTGGTTAGGATCATATTTAAATTCCATTAACATGTTTTTATATTCTTCTTTAGTAACAGCTCTACTATCTTTAGAAATATCTACTATCGTATCAATATCATAAATTTTAAAAGCTTCTAAATACTGTACCATTACAGATTGGTATTTATTCACTTCATTTGCTTTAACTGTATTAGGTAACTGTATTCCTAAACATAATAAGCAAGAAAATAAAAGCATCATTGTACTTTTTACTATTAATTTTTTCATTTGGTTTCCCCCCTGAATTTTTTTTACAATTCTATTATATCAAATTTTTAACATTTTTTAAATAAAGATACTTTTTAAGAATTATTATCTAGAATTATGTTAATTTATCAAAAGGAAGATTATAATATTAGAAAGGTTGATTTTTAGATTAATTAAATTAATAATAAATTTAATTTTAAGTAGGTGATTATTTGAAACTATTTCTTAGATATTTGATATATTCAATAATAATTTGGGTTATAGGATTTATTATGTTAATAATGATTCCTAAATTTTTATGGATTCCTTTACTTATAATATTAGTTATTATAAGTAATATTAATTGGGTTTTATATTCTGCAAGAAAAAATAAGGTTAATAAAAAATATTAACCTTATTTTTTCTTGCAGAATTAAAGACTAAAATATCTCCTCTCTTTATATTTGAAGTATTATAAACTTTCGTAACAAATAGTTGATTTCCAACTTTTAATGTTGGGGACATTAATTGGCTAGGAACTACTATTTTGTATAAAATAATTTATTAATAATTACAGCAAGTAAAATTGCTAAAATTATTGGAATTAACCAATTACTAAATAAGTTTCTAAGCTTTTTATTTGAAAACATATAAAATTACCTTAATTTTCTTATTTTTCAATTTCATATTTTTTTATTAAGTTATAAAAAGAATTTTTCTTTAAATTCATTAGTTCCATAGCTTTTACACCAGTGATTTTTTTAGCTTTCCATTTGTCATATACTTCTTTAAAATTACCTGGATATTCTACTCTTGGCCTACCTAAATGTTTTCCCTTAGCCTTTGCATTAGCAATACCTTCTGCTTGTCTTTGCTTAATCTTTACTCTTTCTTTTTCAGCCATATAGCTTAATAATTCAAATACTATATTTGATATTAAGGTTTTTTCTAAATTACTTTTACCTTCAGTATTTAGTATAGGTGTATCAATAACAACTATATTTATCTCTTTTGCCTGCAGATCATTCCATTCTTCTTTAATTTGTGCCATATTTCTACCTAGTCTATCTAGCTCTTTTATAACTAAAACATCACCACTTCTTAATAGCTGCTCTTTAAGTGTTTTATATCCTTCTCTATTAAAGTCTTTTCCACTTTGCTTATCAGTTATTATGTCTCTTTCATTTACACCATACTCCTTTAAGGCTTCTATTTGTCTATCTAAATTTTGCTCTTTAGAGCTTACCCTTGCATATCCATAGAGTTTACTACCTTCTATATTAATTACCCGTAAATCTTTATCCTTACCTGTTTCAATATAACTTTCCATAAGAACTTTACTGCTAAAGGTTTGAGTAAATTTTTGATCTGAGTCACCATATACATAAGTCAACTTATAACGCATTTTTATCACTCCATATTTAAATTATTACTTTAAGTATAGAAAAAACGTTTATTAAAATCAATTGATTTTAATAAACGTTTAAAAAGAAATTTATATACATTTAAAAACGAAAAATAAATAAATTAAATAAAGTTTATAAAGGTGAACTTTTATAAACTACAAAATGAAAGTAAGAAAAAAATTATATAAAAACTTACTTTTATTTATTGTTTTTAATGAAATTTTTTAACAATATCCCTTTTTCTTATAACGAATTACACTAAGGAACCATTATACAATTTATATTTTTATCTTTAACCAAATCTATAAATTTTTTTAATCTATTTGTAGGAGTTAATATTTCTGGATTTATAGATACATTGTAAGTTATATTAAACTTTGATAATTCAATAAATTGTTCTAAACTTATTAAGTGTACTTAGGTAGACATATATAATCTAAACTTGATATTTTTTTAAATATAGTAAAAATAGGCATAAAAATACCGTGTTTAGAACACAGTTTTCCTATTCTTCAAATAAAGATGTAATATGCTCATTATAATACTGATTATTTTTAGAGTACACAAATAGACATGGTAATATCAATATTATTAATAATTGTTTCTACCACAAATAAACCTTGAGTTATCCAAGATTTTTTTCATATACTTTTTAAAATAATCCTTATTCAGTTAGTTTAGTTAAAAACTAACTCTTTGCGCATATTTACATCTCCTTTACATTTATATTTTTCATGTTTATATTTTAGTATAATTACATTATATATAAACTTTTATTTTTTTCAATACTATAGATTAGAAAAAACAAATTCTAATTTGCTGAAATAGGTGAAAAACGAAGAACCTATGAATAAAACTACAATAACCTACAAAAATTCAAATTTTAGATTTTTGTGAGTTTCATTGCAGAATTAAAGCAGACCTACCTTTCATTTATATATCCAATTTTGGTAAAGTTCGCACTTACTTGTGATACGGAGAACCGTATCACAAGTAAGTGAGGTTTTTACAATAGTTATTTTATTTTTTTATACTAAAAAAGGTTGTAGTTTAAACTACAACCTATAACAATCTAAAATTATCTTCTATTTTGTTCTTTCTTAGCTCTTCTACAAGATATACATCTTGTTGGCTCATTTTCAAATCCTTTTTCTTTGTAGAATTCTTGTTCTCCTACTGAAAATACGAATTCACTTCCACAATCTCTGCATTTTAATGTTTTATCTGACATAAACATTCCTCCTAAAATTAAAGATTCTAAATTGATATAATAATCTCTAATTTTCGAGAAACTATTTACCTAAATGAAACTTTTTTTGTTAGCAACTTTGCTACTCTTTTATAATAACATAGTATTTAATTAATTGCAACCTTTTTTTAATTATTTTTATAAATAATTAAAATTAACACAATATTTGGTATTTAACCATGTTATCTTTACCTTATTTTAAGTATAGTTTCATTATTAACAATACTTTCTATATAAAAATATCCAAATTTAATACACTGATTAGAATACTTATTTACTTATATATTTTACTAATTATCAGTTATATTTAGATTTATTGAATCTAATTTTCTTAATACTTAATTATTGATTATGATACTATACTTTCTGAAATAAAATAGCTACTATTGAAGTAATATCAATACTTTACAAAAAAACTCATTTATTTATGATAAGGTTCCTTAATAGTTATTCTAAATAAGTATCAAAAGGCACCTTAATTTATTCAAGGTACCTTTAACTGTGATATAGAATAAAATTTCAGTTCTAATTACTTTTCTTTTACCCCAATCCAAATTTCGCTATAAACATTTTGCATATCTGACATATCTCTATTGAAAGATATTTCTGGAACGTTTATTAATTCATAATTTGAAGATGGCAACCATTCAGATAAAATTTTTCCCCATGTATCTTGAAATACAGTTGGAAATGGTCCTTTACAAGGAAAAATTGCCCAAGTACAAGCAGGAACTTCTACAACATCAAATTCACCAAAATCTATATCTAAAGTAGTTATAGATCCAATTAAGTGATTTAAGTTACCTTTTTCTTCATACCTTTTATCATCAAAATCAAATGAAGCGTTAACAACAGTTTTAACATCTTCATTTCTATATGATTGTAATAATTTTCTTTGTTCTTCTGTTATACTTTGTGCTATTTTCATTATTTCTTGATTTATACCTTCAAACACAATAGGAACTTGACCTTTAACTCCTACTAATTTAAAAGCTTCTTTTTTTTCAATACGATAATTCATATTACTTCCTCCTTTAATAGTTAATTGAAAAGTCATACAAGGAAATACTTTAAGATTCTTAGCATCTTTAATCTCTGAAGGATTCACACCAAACCATTCTTTAAATGCCCTACTAAATCCATCTGCTGAATCATATCCATATTTTATAGCTATATCAATTATTTTTATATCTTTTTGCATTAAATCAAAACTTGCTTTAGATAGCCTTCTTTTTCTTATATAACTCGAAAGTGTCATACCTGAAAGATACGAAAACATCTTTCTAAAATGATACTCAGATACTCCTGCAATCTTTGAAACCATATTAAAGTCTATTTCTTCTTCTAAATGCGTTTCTATATACTCCATAACTTTATTGAAATTGGTAAGCATATCCATGTATAATCACTCCTCATACTAACAATTATAATTTTTAGTAATATACTTTTATCGATATTATCTATACATATATTATCGTACTAATTATTTTTTAAGTATAACTAAGATCTAAATTATATATATAAATTTTTATTCTTATCATCCGCGCTACCTTACTTGTGGTACGGTTCTCTGTTACACCTCCAAAGGAGCACGTTTTACTTTAATTGTTCTAAAGCCTTACATTTTTTAAGCTCTTTCATAAGTTCTTTCTCTATTTCTTTATCTAAATATCTCCTTGGAATTATATGAGCTACAAATCCACTTATATATAAGGATCATATCTTCGTAAACTTTTACATCTTTTATACTTTCTAACGATACTGTTTCTGATATAGAATCCCCTTTTACTACTATTGTCCCATCAATAATTTCTAAAGTCTTACTTCCAAATATTGATGAATTATCTCCTTAACTTATGAGTTTATCAGTTTCTTTAGCTACTAATTTTTTGTATTGCTTAGGATATGTTAAAATCCAAATGACTAAAAAAACTATCGCTACTATAATCCAATATATACTCGGTTGATTAAATATCCCCGTTCCTGTAAAGTAGATTGGTATAGAAAGTACTATGGGTACAGCATATCTAAGTATGTTAAATGTACTTTTCTGTGATTTCGAGTTTTCTAAATGATTTAAATTGAAGCTTATATAGTCATCTTTTGTTATTTTAAAGTCGATTTTCATTTGTGCCGTCCCCTTATTATTAAAAACTTTATTTACATTATATTACAAATTTCAAGCACTTACAATTAAGCATAGTAACATGAAAAAAGGAAGGGTCTTCATCTTCTTCAGACGACCCTTCCTTTACTTTTAGGCTTTGAATGTCTTATATTTAAATCCTACATATAAAAATTTAACTTATCTATTTAAATTTAATCTCTAATTGCGTTTAGTTTATGAAGCAAATACTCTTTTTTATTCAATGGATCATACGTTGTTTTTTTGCGTGCTTTTGAAAATTCAGCTGAAGCTTCCTTATACCCATAAAATTTTGTCACAAACATTCCTCTACCTTCTGTATATGAAGCTATTTTCATTTTATATTCTTTTGAATTTTCTACTGGAATTAATCCCTTTATTGAGAATTCATCCCCTATAACAATAGGATTATCAAAGGTTGCCCTCATAGTTTCTAAATCCCATACCGCTTTGCTTAAAGCATTTTGAGGAATCTTTAACTCAAACTCATGTAATGGCTCTAATAAAACAGTTTGTGCTTTATATAATGCTTCCATGAATACCATAGGTGTCACATTTCTAAAATCTGCTGGAGTGCTGGCTGGACTAAAAAATTCACCACAGCTAAGAGTGACTTTTACATCTGTAACCTCCCATCCAAATAATCCTTGTTTACTTGTCTTAATAACTGCTTCTTCAATTGCATTTTGAAAAGATTTTGGCAATGACCCTACTGAAACATTAGAAATATACCTAAGACCTTCGCCTCTCCCTGCTGGTTCTATTTCTAAGCCTACTGTCGCCCAAAATGGATTTAAGTCTTCCTGCATATGCATTATTGACGCTCCAAAACCTTTAGGTGTTTCCTTATAGATAGTCTCAATATTCGAAAACTCTACTTTTATTCCATATAAATCATCTAACATGGAACTTAGTATTTCCATTTGAACTTCACCGAATAAGTTGACATAAATTTCTTTATCTATGTCATTCATCTCTAATTCTAGTAGTGGATCTTCCTCTGCAAGTAATGTTAATGCTTTAAATAGCTCTGGATTTTTTTCTTTATCAATTGCAGAAATTGTTGTTTTTAATGCTGGTTTAGCTATAGATATATTTTTAATTTTATCATTTGAAATTCCAATAACATCTCCCACTTGGAAACTTGTAAGTCCATATAAAATACCTATATCCCCTGCTTCTATCCTCTGTGCTTCAACAACTCCCCCATTTTCTAACCTATTAATTTTCTTTACTTTTTCTGCTATCTCCTTATTAGGTACTTGAATTTTATCTCTTACAGATATTTTTCCTCCAAATAATCTTACATAAACCTTCTTTTCATTTTTACTTGTTCTTTCGATTTTAAATACTACCCCAGATAAATCACTTTCACAATCATTACTTGCAAATGGAAAATAACTACAAATTCCATCTAATAAATCTTCAATTCCAAGTCCAATTGCTGCAGCACCACAAAATACTGGATATAGACTTCCTTCTCTTGCATATAATGAAAGCTTTTCTTGTATTTCTTCTTTATCAGGTTCTATTCCACCAATATATCTTTCTAAAAATGCTTCGTCTAAGTCTGATAAAACATTAATAGCATCATCATTTATTATGCATGTATCAAATAGTTTTTTTATATAAACAGCTTTGCTTCCTACATCATATACTTCTTGTAATCTAACTACTTTATTGGACATATTCTTCTTTATTTCTTCAAATACTTTGTTGAAATTTGCCCCAATTCTATCTAGCTTATTTACAAAAATTATTGTTGGAATATTTAACTCCTTTAATGTGTCAAATAATATTCTTGTTTGTGACTGAATCCCCTCTACTCCTGATATAACTAGTATTGCTCCATCTAAGCTATTTAATGAACGTTCAACTTCCGAAATAAAATCCACATGTCCTGGAGTATCAATAATATTCACCTTAACATTATTCCAATTAAAAGATATGGTTGACGATTTAATGGTAATTCCTCTCTTACGCTCAAGCTCCATAGAATCCGTCTGTGTATTGCCTAAATCAACTCTTCCAACTGATTTTATAGCTCCACTATAATATAATAAGTTTTCTGTTATAGTTGTTTTTCCTGCATCCACGTGTGCTACGATTCCTATATTAATTATTTTCTTCATAATCAATACCTCCAACTCTATCATCCACCTTTTTATCAATTATCATAGCAACAATATATAACACTAATACCGGTGTTACTAATAACGAAGTACATGCTATACCAATACTTACTGAAATATTTGTAGCTATGATTCCTATAATTGGTCCACCTAAAATTTGACCTAAGGAATTCATTTGTCCATTTATAGAAAGTACAGTAGCTCTAGAGTTATCATCTATATGCCCATTTAACCACGCACTGAATATAGGTTCATTTATAATTCTAAAGGTATTTGTTGCCAAATAAGCTATTAACATTAAACTAAAGTTTTTTGTAAGAGCAAATATCAACATAGACGATATATAAAGTATATTTATACATAATAATAGTTTTCCATTTTTCCTATTATCCTCATTCTTAAGATTCTTTGCCATAAAATGCATTACTATGAAGCTCAATATCATTCCTAAAATTCCAAAAATTCCAAACCAAGTCACTGAACTAAGGTTTCCAAGCTTAGGAAGTGTAGTATCTTGTAAAAAATGTGCATTAGAAAGTCTATCATAACCTTCACTTGATAATCCATAAAATAAAGTTACTGCAAGTAAAATCATAATTATAGATTTACTTTTTACAATTTTAAGACCAGATTTAAATGTATATACCATCTTTTTGAATGTATTTAAATCCCCAGGAGCAGATGGTTTAAAATTATTTTCTGGCATATATAACCATAAAAATAATGCAAGAATTATAAATAAAACTCCACTAACTATAATAGGAAGCCTTACAGAGAAATTAGCTATTACAGTGCTTAGTACTATTCCAATAAATGCTCCTATCTGCCCTGCTTGTGCTCCCTTTATATAAATTTCATCTAAATCTTTATTCTTCTCTTCTTCTGCAATCCAAGCTTCAAGCGAGCCACTGATAAAAGTAGACCCTAATCCCCATACAATCTGTGCTACAAGTACGAAAACAAAACTAGAAATAGAACCTTCTAAAATAAATCCCACTCCTGTTAAAACTCCCCCAATAACAATAGATAGTTTACGACTATACACATCTGCAACTATACCTGTAGGAATTTCAAATATAAAGCATGCTAATTCCAAAGTAGTTCCAACAAGTATAAGTTGAAGTGGATTTAAATGAACTATTTCAATGTGATACACTACCATAACTGTAGCTACTAACGAAAAACACATTGCTGCAATAGCTGAAAATAATAAATAAGTTTTATATGCTGAAAGTTTATTAACCATTAATCATCACCATCCTAGTATTTCTTAAAAAATTTGTTTGTTTTTCATAATCTTCATATTTAAATATATAAATCATCAAAATAATCTCCTTAAACAAAAAAAAGCTGCAAATGAACATAATTCACTTACAGCCTCATAATCATATAACCTAAATATAAACATAAAATATAGAACTTTAATTATATAACTTATGATTAAGCTATTCAAATTAAAATCTTATACCATATCTATATATAGCAAAAATAGACATAAAAATACCGTGTTTAGAACACGGTTTTCCTATCCTGCAAATAAAGATGTAACATGCTCATTATAATACTGATTATTTTTAGAGTACACAAATAAACATGGTAATATCAATATTATAAATAATTGATTCCACCACAAATAAACCTTGAGTTATTCAAGATTTTTCATATACTTTTAAAAATAATCCTTATTCAGTTAATTTAATTAAAAATTACCTCTTTGCGCATATTTACAACACCTTTACATTTATATTTTTCATGTTTATATTTTAGCATAACTACATTATATATTTTTTTTTATTTTTTTTCAATATTTTTATATTTATATTTATCCAAATTTAATTAAAATCAAAAAAGACTCTAAATTATAGAGTCTTTTTTAGTTATCACAAAAATATTACTAATTATTTGTTTTTTTCTCAAGCTTTCTATTCATATAGAAGTATCCCATTAATCCACCTATAATAGCACATATTATAATTATATTCATACTATTTCCTCCTTTATTAAATATCTTTTTTTATTTTTAATATTTCTTCTTCACTTAATCCCGTTATTTTAGAAATTAAGGATATTTCTAATCCTTGATTTAAAGACTCCTTTATTAACTCTAATTCTCTTTCTATCTTTCCTTTAGCTTCAGCATTTTCTAAGGCAGATATTCTATCGTATATTGCCTTTTCTCTCATATTATACTGTTCTCTTTCATTACTATCCATACTAAGTCTATATAGTTCAGATTTTGCTAGTTTAATTTCTTCATTACTTAATTCTAACTGCCTTACAGTATTACTTTCTGGTTCAACTAAGAATTCTAACCATTTTTCTAAAGCATCCATTTTCTCAACATTTTCAACATACTCTTTATTACCGATTTCATTAAATTTAGGTAATTCAATGAAATGTATTTCTTGAAGATCTGTCAGCTCTTCATTTGAAGTTATTTCTTTTAGCCTATATGCATTATGATATTTATCATTCTTTAAATATTTGAAATTTAAGATATTTATACAAACAGTTCTTTCTAACTTACTGTAGTTATCTCTATTTTGTATTTGTTCTGAATACATTTTACTCCAATAATATAAGGTCCTTTGTATCATGTTATATTCATTCTTTACCTGGATTTCAATATTTATATGCTCTTTATTGCTAGTTGTAGCCTTTACATCTAATCTACTAAATTTATCTTCTATAAAATCTTTATCTATATCGTTATTTTTGATTTCTACATCTTTTATGGGAGTTGTTGGTTTTATTACTGCGTTTAAAAAGTTAATTAATATAGGTTTATTCTTTTCTGTACCAAATATCTTTTTAAACACAAAATCTATTTGTGGATTTAGTAATGTTCTATACACCATTTTAATTTACTCCTTTCAATAGTTATACTCTAATTATAATATAGTTTTATCTAAAAGCTCTAATTAAAATCTATTTTTTAGAAATAATTCAGCTTTCTTCAGAAAAGGTATATAGGTTACATAGTCTCTATTTTTATTAAATCCTTTTCTTTCATGATAAGTTGTTATGCAAGCTTTAAATATACTATGATCTGGGTAATATATCACAAGCTTATAGTCAAGATCTAAATTTAAAGGTCTCCTAATTTCTAATATTCTATCTACACTATTAATAGCACTAGTTCCCCCTTTTCTATTCTCTAGACTATCAAAAACATGAATACTTCTATTTAGTTTATCTATGTACACTTCAAAATAATTATATCCATTAAGGTTATTAGGTAATGCTAAAAGATATGTATTATCTTTAGCATTTTTTATTAAATAACTTTCAGGATTTATTTCACCTAAAGATTTATCAATCACTATCATACTGCCATTTCCTCCCCACTTATCTTTATATTTTGATTATATCATAAATTAATTAATGAAAAAAGATTTTTTTCATTAATTAATTTATGATATAATATATTTAACATATTAAATATAAAGGGTGATGATATGAAGGATAATTTAAAAGAAATTTTTCTAAATGAACTTAAGAATAATAAGGACACTCCAAAACAAGAAATAATAAAACTTGCTGAAGAATATGGAATAGATTTTAAACCTAGAGAAGCTAAATCTAAAATTATAGATAAATTAGTTGTAGCTGGAGAATTTGATACTATTTTTAATAAGTTTGAAAAGTTTGGATACATTCCTACATGGACAATTGCTGATTTTTATGGTGTTAATACTGAAAGAATAGATCAGCTTCATAAAATTGGAGCAATAAAAGAAATACCCGTTAAAAGAGAATATTACAGCAGATCTAGTAAATCATATTATACAGTTAATACATATCCAGTTAGTGTTTTAGAATATTCAAGAGAAGAATTAGAAGAAGCATATAATCAAACTTATGGCCAAGAAGGATTTAAATTTAGAATTGAAACTAACTCAAAAGATGAAGTTGAAATATTAATTAATGAATTAAGAAAGCTTTTTAAAATAGAAAAGACACCTCAAATATATGAAAGAAGAAATGAAGGTTATAACACTTATTTTACAGTTAAACTATTGAATAATAGTGAGTTTGAACAAAATAAATTTTTATCAGAAATTGAGAGTTTAAAAAATAAAAATAAAGAAACTGAAGAATATTATCGTGATGTATTATCAGGAATTTATAAGAAATTTAATGTAGATAGTAGAATGGATTTAATGAGAGTAAGTCGAGAATATTTAGAGCTTAAAGAAAAATCTAAAAAGAATAGTCGTGGAGCAGGTAGAAAACCTAGATTTACTGAAGAAGAAAAAAATATTATAAGAGCTCAAAGAAAAGAAGGAAAAACAATAAAAGAGCTTGCAGCTTTAAATAATTGCAGCTTTGGAGTAATTCATAAAATTTTACATGAATAATAAATAAAAGGGGATTGAGATATTATGGATTTTATTTTAGTATTGATAGTTTTATGTATATTTAGTTTTTCAAATATGAAATTAATTAAGCTTGGTAGATATGTAATGTTAGTGTATTATTTTTATGCTGCTCACAATTATTATATTGTTGGGAATTATAGTGGAATAGCTTATTTAACAGGAATGTTTATGCTTTTATTTTTACCAAAGATATTAAGATTTATATTTGTTTTAAAAACAAATCGCAGATATTATTAATAGTAAAAAGAGCAGCTCAAAATCCCGAAAATTGAACTGCTCTTTAAAAATATAATTCAAAAAATGTTGACAATTTTATTTTATCAAAAATTAATATTTTTGAAAATTATTAATTTTTATTGTAAAATAATTATATCTTCTACTATTTGAAAATTCTTGAATCTATCTAGGTAGCCAGTTATTTATTAACTGGCTTTATTAATTTTAGTATTTAAAGTATAATGTTGTTAAGCTATAAGTTTCTTGCTTTTTGCCTTTATATATAAAAACACTAAAAATAAAGTTACTTAAAAATAAGTAACTTTATTTTTTTATTCAAGTAAATTTTTATATAAATTTTCATTAGGATTATTATCTATCAATAATTTTAACTTTTTATAAGTTTGATTATAAAACTTATAATCTTTAGCATATTTTATTATTTCATAAAAGCTTAACTCAAAGATATTATCAGATATTGAATAATAAAAATCTGAATTTATCACTCCAAAAAAATATTTTATACTTTCTTCTAATGATAATTTTTGAACTTCTTCCAAGTCACATCGTTCGTCAGTATAATAACCATTTTTATCATTCCATTGCAAAAAGGCTAGTATCTTTCTTCTTATTAAACCATCCAAGGATCATCACTTCCTATATGTTAAAAACAAAAAAGAAAGTATTATCAATAATACTTTCTTTTTTATAAATTTAAATTTTTAATTTATAGACATATTTTTATACTATTTTTTGAGTTATATTATATTTTTTGAAGTAAAAATCTTCTTCACCATCTAGAATAAAATCTAAATTTTTTTCAATTTTCACCATCCATTTTGGTGATGAATTAGTTTTAATAAATTTTATATAGCCCATTTTCTTTAAATGATTTACACAGTCATCAACCACACTAGGAACATGGTTTGATTTTTTATTATCATAAAAATTTTCATACACATCACTAACTAAAATCCTGGAACTTATCTTATTACTAGGACAGAAATTGTCAGTTATAGAACATTGTTTATAAATTAAAAAATAGGTTCTAACAACCATTTCTGTGAACATACCAGTAGGATTTTTTCTTTGGCTAAAAAAATATTCCTTTTTATCATTAATCTTTTCTTTTGACCATTTCATATAATCACTCTCCTAAAATATTATACTTATTATAGTAAAAAGAAAGTATCTAAAAATAGATACTTTCTTAGTTATAAGTTGAAATGTGAAAAGCTATAATTATGATATAAAAACTCTTAAAAGATACACCTTAATTATAACTTTAAACTTAATAAATAAACAATATATTACTCTTTATTTTTCTTGAAATTTAAGTTAAAATATTTAAAAGACTTTATGTATAAGTGCCTAAGTTAAACAAAGAAAGTCCTACTTAAAAATAAGTAGGACTTTCTTTGTTTTCTTAAATTACGTAAGGAAAAATGGCTATTTACATAGTAAAAGCTTAAAATTATTATACTATAAATTTAGGCTATTATGTTAAGAAATTTTTAAAATAAGAAAACGTTTAATTTTTTTCTTTATTTATAATTATAAATTTTTTATAATTATAATATATTCATTTTGTATCACAATAAAAGTCATTGAAAGAGCTCTACTTAGTAAATCTAAGCAGAGCTCTTTCGTTATTTTAGTTTAATAAAAAGAGAAATGATTATTTATTGTAATACTTGTAAATATTATAATATTATTTTCTATAAAAGTATATTATCTCCATTCATTTTTCTTAAAAACATTTAATATTGCATTTTTATCTTTTCTGCGTGGAAATGCTAAGTCTAAAAACTCCATCATTTTCTTTTTAGTTTGGGTTCCTCCTAGTCTTGAAGTATTCTTTAGAATATTTCCTCTCTTTTTGAAAATTTCATCTTCAGTATCTCTAAATCTTGCTTTTTCTGCAGCATTTATTATACCTGCAGCCATTTTTATATTAGCCTGGATTTGCTTCTCGTTTAATGAACCGTTAAAATGCCTAAATTCAACTGTAGGAGCTCTATCTCTTGCTATATTAGTTAAGTTAATACCATAATATCTATTTCCTTTTGAAACTTCTGCTGCCATTCTTCTTACATCTTCATCATTATCCATATTAAATCTTATATATTTACTTTCATCGGCCCTAGGACTAAATGGAGTGGCATAATGCCTAGCATTACTTCTTACTCTTCCTAAATCTCCACCTGCAGCTCTATAAATACAATCCTCATATACTTCTATAGTCTTAAAAAATCTTCTCCATCTTTGTCTTGCAGTATCTAGTTTTTCCATGTTTATATGAACATGGCCACCACACCTTTGATCTACTCTAGCCCCATGTCTTTTAGCAACATCACATATTACTTTTATTTGTTCCCATGTCTTTGGAGTATCTTTAAGAATAGGAGAAACTATTTCTCCACCGGCATCTCCATCGGATACGGAACCATCTCTCTCAAGCTTCCATTTGCCTGGCTCACTTCTTGAGTGATAGCCTAATCTTCTAGGAGAACTAACTATACCTAAATCATAAAGTTCTCGTGCTATAGCATTAGCATCACCACCAACAAATTCAAGTTCAACTCCAAATGTACTCTTATTTCCGTTTAGTACGTTTTCGTACTCATACTCTATAGAATCGTCATTAATTTCTGCAAAATCGTTATCGAAATCAACTTCATTGTCTGTATAAAAGTGATTATCGTCTTGTTCTTCCCCACGAATATTTCTATTTATTTCATCTCTTATATCCCTAGCTCTTCTAGTAGCTTCTACATTGTTTATAGTATCTACTTCTGCAACTTCGCCTAAAGCTTCTCTGACCGCTATTAAGTGTCTGCAGCATTCATTTCTATAAACATATTGGCCACATTCACAGCTATTTTCATTCATATCAACAATGTAAGTTCCTCCTTCAGTTGAACTTACTTCATATCGATTATTACCTAAAGAAACTATATTTATATCTTCAATTCTGTTTCTGGTCCTAGATAATCCTTGTACAGTTACTACATTATCTAATCTACCATTAACAGCATTAACTAAATCTTCTATTATTCCTTCAGAAAGATTAGATCCTGAGCCACCAATTAATCCTTCCGTTGTATTTGCAATAGTATTGCTTCTTCTTTTCGGCATAAAAATCACCTCTTTCATAAAATAAAAAGAAGTACAGCTATTGCTATACTTCTTATATGTGCAAGAACTGCACTAATTGAAAACGTTTCATAAATTAAGCTATTTATTATACTTCTCATATAATTTATTGTACTCATTAGTATAAAATTCTAGATTATTTTTGAAAATATCATCTTTAGAAATAGATTTATCTAGTTGTTTTTTATCTTTTACAGATACTCCATTTCTACTATTAACCCAAGCAGCTTGATGCATAAAAGATATTTTTCTATTTTTACTTATTTTAAGGATTTCCTCAATTCTTTGGACTGAAGAAATACCTGCAACCACTATTTCTACATCTAAAGGTATTTTAAAATTTAAAATTTTAAATCCTAGCAAGTAATGTTTCCATGAGTTACTTGCTTTAAGTTTAGTATCTACATTCATGAAACTAAAAGCTATAGTTTTTATATTATTGGCCTTAATTTCTCTTATCCAAAAGGTTAAATCTTCTTTTGAGTACCAAGATACATCCGGAATAGCCGGAAGGCCCTCACTTCTCATTTCATTATAAACAGTTTTAGAACGTTGAATATTATATATATGTTCCAGGCGTGGAGCATCTTCATATACAGAAAAATTAGGAGCTATTATTCCTAAAAAGTCCTGGTGTTTTAATTCCTTATAAATAGATTTTCGATTATCCCAAAAGCCTTCTAAGGTCCTATCTTTTATATAAAATTCTAATATTCCGGATAAATCTTCTTTTAAATTTAATGCAGCTCTGAATCCTGGATTATATGCTCCCGTTATTTTGCTTCCAGCAGCATTTAAAAAGAACTCTCCATGAACAGCAATTATATTTTTATTGGCCTTAAAGTTAAAACTTTCTTTGATTTTATCAGGCATTACAGGTATATAAATGGGTAAATCTAAAGGTTTATTTCCCATTAATGGTTCCTTTACTATAGTATTTTTTACTAAGGTAAAAGAACCGAATTTATTAGGACAAACAACCATACAACGCTTTCTTTTTTCACCACATTTACAAAAAGAAACATCACACATGGAACATCCATTACACATCTTTTCTTTTTTCATAACACAGCTATTACAATCTCTGCCACATAAACTAATCATAAATTAATTTCTGAACATAACTTACTTAAAGATTTAGATGTGTTTAATATAATTTTATTCAACATTTCTTTATCAGAAGAAGATAAACTATTCTTATCTTCTATTAATAATTTAGCTTGTCTATTTATAATACGAGTTTCTTTTAGAAATTCTAATAATATTTCACCCATATTCTCACCTCGTTTAATTAATATAATATTCCTTTCAGGCTTTCAATTATACTTTCTGCTACCTGGATTACAATACTATTCCCAGCCATCTTATACATTTGCGTATCAGTACAGTCTTTCCCGTTATAAAATTGTTCTTCAAGAGCTTTTCTAACTAGCCAGTAATCTTCAGATGTGAATCCTACAAGTCTCCAGCACTCTAAAGGAGTAAGTTTTCTAACCTTACATTGAATAATCTTAGGAATACTATCAGATCCAGTTACAAGGGTTGGGCTAGCTCCTAACTCTGAGAAAACTCTTCTATTCATTTGTAACATATGTGGATTTTTAATTGTTCCAACTCTCATTAATCCGAATTTACTAGGCTCTTTATCCTTGCAAACTCTTTTATTAACCTTATTTAAGAAGCTTTTTAAATAAGAATTATCTTTACAATAGTATTTTTCATCTACAAAATTTTCTGTAATGCTCTCTAGTGTAACTAGATTATCGTTTCCTTCTTTAAACTTAAAGCTCCCGTTGTCTATATCTTTCCTGATGCTGACTATGAATACTCTTTCTCTAGAATGGGCCGAATTATAGTTAATTCCACTTAGTATTTTCCAGTAGGAGTTATATCCTAATCTATCTAATTCATTAATTAAATTATGAAAATCAGAAATAAACATTTTACTTACTAAATTTCTAACATTTTCTGCTATGGCAACCTTAGGTCTAGCTTCTTCTATAATCCTTAGTGCTTCAAATAGCAGCCCGGATTTTGTTTCACCTTTAATTATTCCTTTACAGCTTCCAGCTAAGCTTATATCAGTGCATGGGAAGCCATAAGTTATAAGATCTATATCTTTAAAATGTGTTCCATCAACCCAATTAACATCCCATAAATTCTTAGCTTCAGATAACCTAAAAAGTTTACTATAGGCATAACTTGCATACCTATCCTTTTCACAATAATTAACTATCTCATGTTCAATATTTTTATTCTCAATAGCTCTTTCAAAAGCTCCTATTCCACTAAATAAACTTAATACCTTCATAAACTCTTCCTCCTTTATAATTCTTCTGAAAAGTATTTACAATTAACCTTTCTAAAATAAGTCCCTCGCTTATTAAGGCGTAGACAATAATAAAATCTTTTATCAAAAACAACTTTATTCTTCTTAACTTGAATTACCTTTGGATTACGTACGTAATATACACAATCCTTACAAGGCTTTCTACTTTCCTTTCTCTTTGGAATAAAGTTAGTACATTTTGTTGCTACTTCAGGATCTTCTATCTTTATCTTAAAATACATACAATTGAATTCTTTATATTTATCAAAATTCTTACATAAGGTACACTTTCTCTTATTCATCTTACTTCACCATCACTTTACTTCTTATAAAATCTATTAATATCTAAATAAATTCAAATTTACATTTAATTTATATATTGACTTTTTAAGTTTTTAATGATTAGATCCCAAGTACCCTCAAAATGTACATAGTTATCCTGTCCGATTTAATTAAAAAAAGAACAGGATAACTATGTCACCGAATTAAGATCCCTATGCAGAGCCTCGCCACATTAACCTATGGTCCCGGTAACAACACATTAGTGATTAGTATTTCACCTAATCCGTACATCAAAACAGGAATTGTACCCCTACCTGTCCAGTATTTCTACTGCTCTGTACGTTCCTTTCGTTGCAGCTTAAAAATAAGCTGCAGGTACTCCACGTAACCGCTGAATTTTGTCATATAGCTCTTATAGAGCTACTTAGACTAAACATCTTCATCAGAGTTTCAATAAGACTTACGTTATACCCTCATATATGTGTAATATGAGAATAGCCGGATCAACTTTCTTCCTTGGCTCAATCAAACCCTTGTTAGCTTTCGCTAAGATTAGTTTATAGTGTATCTGCTCACTCCGGTAAATATTTACGTTATCACAACGGCTTTACCATGCTCCTATTTAAGTTATAGGCAACTGTATAGATTTGTAGTCTATACTCTAAAAAAGCATATAAAAAAGCCCAAACTCAAATTCCTTGAGCTTGGACTTTAAAACTCGCTCAAATCACACAACAAATAAACATAGTAAAAATCAAAATTTTTAAACTATGAAAAATTTGTGTATGTAATTTAAGCGAGTATATAACTTATTATTAATTTCTTATAGTATTTTTTATCTTTTTCCTTGAGTAAATTAATTATACAATATTTCCTAAAATTAGACAATATATTACCAAAATTTTTTATAAAAATAACGATGATAATGTAGTTTTATCATCGTTATTTTTATAATCTACAATTAAAAAGTTAATTTTCTGCACTCCATAAAACTTTATAATTATTATTAGGATATATCTGTTTTAGTATTTCATCTAATGATTTTGAATAATCTATACTAAATTCACTTTTTGATATAGGACCTAACATTAATGATGAATAATCTAAATTATTATTAGATTTAAAACCTAATCTATCAAATATAGCAAAATATTTATTTTTATTTGCAGTAGTTTTACATGAAAAAATAAACTCCACACTAATACCATCTGAGTCATCTTTTTTATTGAATACTAAGACTTTTTCTAATTTTAAATCAGAATATTTATTATCTTTAGCATTACTCTCTGCCTTTTTATTAACTTCAGTATATAATTTTTCCCATTGTTCTTTAGAAACCTGATTTATATCTTTTAATTTATCTGGTAGACCTTCTATAGTTACTTCCGTTGGTTCAAATTTAAATTCTACATTAAAGTCTCTTTTATACAACTCTTTATTATATTCTAAGTGTAATTTAACTTTATCTCCATTCTTTAAATCTGTTTTATCTCCTACTAAAGTTATTTTATAGTCTCCTTTTAGCATATCAGGAGTAAGTCCCTTTAACTTAGGAATGTCTTGTAGCTTTCCTAAATCTAAACTACTTTCATAGATTTTAGCTGAACCATTAAATTCTCCATAGCGTACATCTATGCAGTTACTTATATCTAGTTTTTCAGTTCCGCAACCTACGAAAGCAAATAAACTTAAACATATTAGACCTAAAAATACTAATTTCTTCTTCATATTACCTCCTATATTGAAAATAAGTTTATTAAATGAAATTTTTGTATTTCTAGCATTAATATTACAATGCTTATTCCTAGTATAACATATTCTTTTAGGCCACCGGTTCTATATCTTAGGATACCTAAAGGCATTTTAATATCTTTATTATAGAAAGGCAAAAACCACTTTATACCGCTTTCTGAGAAGATATCTCCTACTAAGTGAAGTAAATATCCTAAAGCAATAGATTTTATAAATAGTGACCTTAAAAATATGCCTAAAGTAAATATTAATATTACAGGAGTTATTGAATGAAGAAATCCCCTATGCTTAAATATTGTACTTAAGGGATATGATATTATCTTTAATCTTCTTCCAATAAAACTATTTGGAGTATCTAGATCTGGAAGTAGGCTGCCTAAGCCTACTCCCGTTAATGTTAAAAGTGATAGTTCATTGCTTAAATATAAAGCTGGTATTGCAACATTTAGTGATGTTGATAAATGTGTTTTATATAGCATAATTAGCTCCCCTTCTTCTTAAAGTTTTTGCTATTTCCTTTCTTAATGTATTCTAATTTATTTTCTAAATGCTTTTCTTTAGATTTTATATCCTTATTACTTACTCCCATAAATGATTTTACTCTCTCAACCCTTTCTTTAGTTGATACTTCTTTAATTTGTTTTTTATCTGGAGATTTTTCTTTTGGTTGTCTATTATTTTTGATATTTTCAACTTTCTTAGTAGATTTTTTCTTAATTTCTGTAACTTCTGGTGATGAAGCTACTTCTATATTTTCTTTTGCTTCTGGATTGATTTCAGTATTTTTAGAACTTATATTATTATTCATTTTTTCTTTGTTTACTTTAACATCATTTTTGGCTTTATTTATAGCTTCAACAGATTTTTCTTCCACTAAATCTTCAGGAACTTCAGTAACATTTGTATTACTAATATTACTATCATTATTTTTCCTATCTGCAGATGTATTTTCATTTTTTAGTTCATTTAGATTTTCTTTATTTATAGTCTTTTCAGGAGTTTTTATTTCTTCTGGTTTTGTAGTTATTTCCTCATCTTCAGAAATAGTTTTATTTTCTTTACTTCCTGGACTTTTATCCTGGATAGTTCCAGTATCATTTCCGTTATTTTTAATGTTTTCATCTATAGTTTTAGGAGCTATATCCTTATTTTCTATAGGATCTTTTATATCATTTTTAGTAACTGCTTCTTCATCAATATTAGGTTTATTTTCGCCATTAATATTCTTGTTAGGAATATTTTCAGAAGTTATATTACTAGGTTTAGTGGCCTTAACTCCATTTAAATCAAATTTTTCTACAGGTTTTTTATTGATATTTTCATTTGAGTTAACTTTATTTTTTGTATCTTTAATTCCATCTATATTCTCTTTTGGATTATTAGAATTCTCTATATCCTCAGGCTTATTATTTTTTAAATTATCGTATTTAGAACCTAAGAAATCTATAGTTTGAGCTACTTTTCTGTCTTTGTAAAGACTTAAATTTCCCTTTGTATATTCTTTAGCATATTGAGCTTTAGTTATTAAATTATCTCCTATGTCATAAGCTTTATCCATCGCTGGATTTACTGCATATTCCTTTGTAATATCAGCACTTTTATCTAGTGTTTTAGATCCAAACTTAAATGCTCCTGCTGTTCCTGGAGCAATTCTATTTTGAAGATTTATTAACCCGTTCATTAACTGTTTTCTAAAGGCAATAACCATGATCCAACAAGTACATTGCATTAAAAGAGCTATTATTAAGTTAGCTCCCCATGATTGAAACATTGTAAGCGTAACAGTATCTATAAGAACCAGTAAGGCTAATACAAAGCTACTAACAATTATCCCAAGCTGAGTTCCTAAATACTTTCTTGCTATACCCTTTATAATATTTGTACCACCAAAGAAAGGCACTATAGCAATAAGCATAATAAATGGTAATAGCAATATTAAAAGAATTGACATAAGCTGAAATCCTATTTGTATCATTCCTACAGCTATTAAAATAATCATCTTTATTAAAGTTATTACGAATAATACACATACGGATACCAACTTAGTATTTATGCCATTTTTTGAAAACAACTCCTTATTAAATTTTTCATTTATTGACTCTAAAGCTTTTTCTCTTTCATCACTACCATAAGGCTCTGATAATATTTCTTTAGAATATTCCATTGCATTTTTATCTGCTATCGCCTCAGTATTATCTTTAGATATTAAAGGAACCTTTCCATCAAATTCCAGCATTACCCAAGGTTGTTGAACGAAATTTCCCCATAAAGTTCCTACAACAGTTTTAGAATAATCTTCTAAGGAACCCTCATTATTATTATCTTTACCATTTATAGCAACTATGGCACTAGTTCCTATGGTCTTAGAAAACTCCGTTGTTTTAGATAAGAAGCCAACAGCTCCATTACTTAGGAAAGCTGTTGTTGCATATATTATAGCTACTGCAAGTATTTGTGATCCTATAGCACTAAAGTTCTTTTTATATAGATTATAAACTATTGAAAATAATGAAATCATAAATACTATCATAAAGAAATTATTGAAAATCCCATTATTTAGAGAACCTAGTACACTATTTAATTGATTTGCAAAGCCTGCAGCTATATCATTTGTGAAGCAAAATCTAAAAATATTTACTCCAAACCAACTAATCATTACTATTCCGCTAAATACTATATTAGTTAGTCCTGTTATAGCTTTATCTATAAGCTCCCAACCATGAGTATCTATAATATCTAAAGCATAGTTGTTTCTATATTTATCAGCAATAAACTGTCCCCAACCTTCCTGAATGCTTTTATAAGGATCATCACTATTACCATAGCTTAAAAATCCATCTGCATAGGCTATTTTAGTTAAACAATTATAAGCTATAACAATAGTTGCAATTATAACTATGGCTTTTAATATATTTTTATAAGTTAATTTATTTTTCAAATACAGAAATTTACTATATATATTAATCTTCACATTCTCCATTTCACACCTCCGATTAATGTTCGTAAATTTATAAAAAGTACCTGGATAATTATCAATATTTTTAAAAACATCCAGGTACTTTTCTTCTTAAAGCCGAAATTTTATTCTACGACTCTTCTTACATTTCCGTTAAAATATCTGCTCCAATAAGCACTATTTAAGTCTCCAATACTTACTCCTTGGGTAGAACTGTCATTCAAGAATTTTCCATTTCCAAGATAGATGCCGATATGGCCGTTCCTTCCAGCAGTATCGAAGAATATTAAGTCTCCACGCTTCATTTCACTTGCAGGTACAGGTTTACCCATGTTTATTAAGGACCATGTGGTTACACTTTCTCTTGGCCCTAACTGTATTCCTGCAGATGCATAACAATAATGCACTAGAGAACTACAATCAAATCGTCCTGCATCAACGTCAGCTTGGTTACGACCTCCGCCCCAAACATATGGAGATTTGCCAACCCATTTCATTCCAGCTTCTATTGCTTTTTCTATAACATCATTCCCTACAACATCTCCGTTCATATCGTAAAGATTTAGTCCAAAATCATTTATTACCTGGATTAATTGGTTTGCATAGTTTGGATCTGTTGCATAACCCGCTTTTTGTATGCACTGAGCTTGCTCTACATAATTTTTTGCATCCAGGACCCCATTTTCTTTATATCTAGAATTTTCTACAAAGAATTTACCATGATCTATTACAGATTCATTCCAACTTTCATAAACTCTCCATCTTGCTATAATAGTTATTATTCCCCCATTAACATGCTCCTGAGTTGGCATTTCTAAAACTTTCCCCTTCCATCCGGCGTCAGCTTTTATACCAAATAAATTATTAGCTTTTATGGCCAACCCAGATCTTCCCCAACCACTTTCTAATATAGCTTGTGCCAGGGTTATTGATGGAAATATTCCTGTTTCTTCATAGGATTGCTTCGCTCCGGAAACAATCTGACTTATAAAATTAAGCTGCTCTTCCGTTAAATTAGGATTAGGATTTACTGGAGTTGGCTGTTCACCACTTCCCCCTATAATTAAGAAAAAAAATAGAAGTGGAAATATCAAAGATATTATTCCACTCCATATAAAAAGCTTTTTCATTAAGAAACATCCTCATAGTTTAAGGTATCTTCTGGTGTTGTGCTAAAACACTCTATAAACTGTTCAAAAACAGCATCAAATTCTATTACTCCAACCCTTCCGTCTAAGTCTTGGAAAACAGCTTGCCTATTTTCTAGTTCCATAAGCATTTTAATATTTTCTTCAGTAACGCTTTTATTCATAAATTCAAGCATTCTCTTTGCTTCATCTCTATTATTAGTTTTAAAACATAACTTGTATGTTATAGTATTTTTAATTTCTTCTGTTGGAATGTCAAGGACTGAATGCCCGTTAAATATACATCCAACATTTAAGGATCTTCCTTGCCTTGCTAAAAAGTCATATAATTTTCTACCTGCAGCAGAATTTTTCAAAAACCAACTTTCATCAAAGAGTATTAAGTCGAAGGTATTTCTTTTTTTCATAGCAAATTTCTTCGTAAAACTTCCCATAAGCATCATTAAACAAGAACTTAATTTCTCTTCTTCAGAGTAATCTTCTTTCTTTGTACCTTGATCTGGAATTGTTAGATTATCTATCTGAAGAATATTTAGTCTATTGTCTAGATTAATAGCTTTTTCAGTACCATCCCCAAAAATAAGCTTTGATAAACCTACATCCTTTGATGCATTTAACTTTCTTACTAAACGCTCGGCATCTTTTTTATAGGCATCACTATCTGGTACATCATTAATCTTTTCAATTAATCTTTTCATTGAAGGCTTTTCTTCTTCTCTTATTTGTTTTAATGTTTCTTTTAAAATTATTTTTTCTTCTTCATTTGTGTTTGCAATCTCAACTATTATGTTAAAAGCTAGGTCACAAGCTTCGTCTATATTATCGTTATAAAGATTAAATGGATCTAGTTTACCCTTATCTTCATCGTTAGGTGTTAATCTAACTATACTTATTAAATCTCCCATGAAATCTAGTTTAGCAGCCCAATGTGACCTTTCACTTTTAGGGTCGAAAATTAGTGCTGAGCTACCGAAAAGAACATGTAAAACTACAATTAGATTAGCATTAAAAGATTTTCCTCCACCTAAGTTACCGTATATCCCCATAGCAGGTGATTTATTTAACTTTGTAGCTCTTCCCATGTATAAATAAACCTTTCTATTACCATTTACTGTGTAGCCTATATAGGCTCCTACGCTATCTCCTAAATGGTCACTAGCTCCAAATACTCCACCCGCTAATGTTTCCATTGGAACTAGCTGTATGAAGTCTCTATTATAATTAGAGTTCGCAGGTATAAAATCTAAGAAAATTCTATACTGATCTGTATATGGATTTATAAGCTCAAATTTTAAGGATTTATTGAAATATTCCATAAGAACTTTAGTATTATTTCTAACTATTTTCTCCTTTGTGGAAGCTAAACAAATACTTATACTTGTTTCTATTATATGTTTATTTCTCTTTACTTCCTTTTCTAACGACTCTGCGGCCGCCTTCGCTTCGTATTCTTCATCAGATGGTATATGTCCCCCTTGAAGTGCTTCATTTACCTGTGCATTTATCTTAGCAGCTTTATTTTTTATCTTACTTTTGCTTTCTTCCGCAGAAAACTTCTTTATGTGAATGCATATCTCTGCACCAATATTCATATCCTGGATTAACTTTATATACTCAACCCCCGGAAACTCCATACTTGGAATATTATTTATGGCCAAGAAAGTCTGATAACTTGTAAATCCATCATTTTGTATTTTTAATATTTTATCCCCTTGCTCTATAAGACCAGTAACTCTATTTTTATAGGCATTTCTTAAAGGAATAATAACTTTTTCCTCATCTTGCTCTACTTCTAAGCAGTTATCACTCCACTTAACAAGCTCATCCGCTGATTGATGACCACGTTTAGTAACCCTGGCACTTAAACTATCTATTTCACTTTTTCTTAAAGGACGTATATCGAATCTCATAGATTGTATTTCTAAAAACTCTGTAGACTTTTTCTTATAAATTCTAAAATCTCTTTCAGATATAGTTTTCTGAGATATTCCTAAAAACTCATTTAAAGCCTTTTTAGGGCTTTTTATCATATACTCGAACATTTCCCCTCCTTTAGAAATAAAATCCTTGTCGTCGCCTTTTAGAAGGGAAATAAATATATATGTGTCATATTCTAATGTTTTATCTCCAGCAATGAATTCATTTTCTTCAGTAACAGGATTAAATATATATCTATCCTCAGCTCTTTCTTCTAAAATTTCTATAGTTTTCTCAGCCAAAATTGTTGAAACTTCTTTCAAAGGATCATCTTTCTGGATTTTGTTTATCATAGGTCTTATAGCTCTCTCACAGTCCACTGCTCTTGGAATCAACAAAATCTGAGCTTCACTAGGTATTTCTTTTATAAGTTCGGTTAAACTATCTAATATCCTAATTTTTTCACTATTATTACAAGAACTATATTCAAATCCATTAAGTTTAAATCCTGCATAGCAAACTTTATTATTAAAAATCAAATTTTCCTTTACAAAATTTATAGGAAAATTAAATTTGTTACTTTTCATATTAAATACTCCTTTCAAACTTGGAATAAAATAAAGAGAGTTAGTAAAAACTAACTCTCTTTTTTGGTTACATCACACCAATTTCTTCTCCACTCATTATATATTTTTTGAGCTTCTAAATTATCAACTTTAAATCTTCTCGCTAATCTTTTAATAGCGTCTGATTTACTTATTGTAATTATTTCCTCATCAAAAAAATCTTTAAATTTATTTTCCATAAAACCACCTCAAAATTATACATTTTCAATATAAAATTTTATGATTTTATAGTCAACCTAAAATCTTTCTATAAACCTAAAGCTTTCTAAATTCTCTCGAATCTCAAATCTTTCTATTTTAGATTTCTTGATATTTTGAAACTGTATAAGTCTTAGTAAATACTTATGCAGTGGTTTTCCATCTATTTTTTTATTTTTGGCTATATAAGCTATACCTAAAGGTAAAGCAACGTACTTATATATAAAATTTATGTGTATTCCAATTGTAGCATCTATAATAGCAATTATTATTAATGCCACAACGAAATAAACTGTAGTTGTTATAGGAACTGGAAAGGGTATTTTAGTATTTCCTAATCTATAAATTTTAATTTCAAAGTTTTTAAGCTTATTATAGCTTCTTAAAATCTTTCTATCTTCCTCCATAAAAATCACTCCTATAAACCTAATATAGTTTTTACAAAGTTACCAAAGGATTTTATTAAATCTGGTTGAGCTATAGTTATAATTACGAAACCACCTACAATTAGAACAACTAATATACCTGCAACGCTCTTTTTAGCAAGTTCTTTTATTAATAAGAATCCAACAACTACGAAAGATATAGGTAATAAAATATTACTTATAAGATTAGTTTTTATACTCTCACCATTTATATCTGCATAAGCATAAGTGCTATAAGTTGTCATAAAGGATAATAATGCTACAAAAAAACCTTGTATTCTTAACTTGTGTAATTTTACTTTCTCTTTTAAATTCTTAAAATTTTTCATAATAACTCCTCCTAATTATTGATCTTATTATTTAAATCTATGTTTGAAGTTCTTGGCTCTAAAGTTTTAACTAAGAACTTGTCTCCTTCTTGAACTACAGTAAGGTTAAATCCTTGTTTTATTGAATTTCCAAAGGAATCTATATTTAGGTCTACAATTGCCAAGAATTCTTTATCACTAAGCTTATAAATATTTATTCTATCGATTTTATTGAAAGAGAACTTTTGACCTGCTCCCTTAATATCTGCTCCATCAACTAAGAAATAATCTATTTGTGTTTGATTTTGCTCATAATATGCCTTAAAGAATTGAGATACACTATCTGTAATCTTTTTAGTTTTATCAGCATCATTTTCGCTAGTTCCGGAGAACTCTTTATTTTTGAAATAAGCTTTCTCTGGTGGAGCTGTCATTACTGGTAATGCATCTACAGCCATATTCATATCTTTATCGAAAACTATAGGAACTTCTAAATAGTAATCAACTAAATTAGTATCATACTGAAGTTGGTCCTGTGGAGTTTGCTCTTGACCAGCTTTAGGTGTATAAACTCTTACTCTAGCTTTAACATTTACGTTAACTTGATTTTCAGAATATTTTTCAAAATAAAAAGCACTAGTATAAATGACATCTGAATAAGTTCCATTATTCATCTCATTTGCTAGTTGCTCTGTAGTGTACTTTGTTATTCTATTTATAAAATCTTGAGTATTAATTGGATATCTAGAAAAATAATCCCAAGCAAATTCTTCAGCAAAAGAAAAGGCTTGAGTTTCAAGTGAACTTTGCTTCTCCATATTATTTAATATCTTTTCATTTTCTTTCTTCAAAGCTTCAGATTGATTACCTTTAAAGACTGAAACTCCACCCCTAAAACAAAGAATACCTATAAGAACCCATATAAAAGCTCTTGCTATTCTAAATGGCATTACACTTACTAATTTTTTCTCCTTAACACCATTAACCTGCTTATCTAAATTAGCAACTGAATCCTCAAGATCCATGTTAAGTTTATCTTTTTTCTTAAAGAAAGACTTTTTTTCTTTCTTCTCTTTTTTAGGCTTAGTATTTTCTTTATTCTTTCTAAACACAATCCTCACTCCTATCTCTAATTACTATGCCATAGTAATTCTTTTTCTTTTCTTTATCTTTGTAAACATCAAGATTTACATTTAAATTTTCTTTTCTTGCAGAACGACAAAGCTCTGCTAATGCCTTTTCAAAATTTTCTATTGCACTATTTTTCATTTTCATCACACCCTTTTAATTAAAAGTTACTAGCATCCCAATCTTTACTTGATAGAATATCTGTTTTATTTTTAGATTTTAATTCTTTATTTACATCTTGCTTTTCTTGTTTTAAATCTTTATTGACATCTATTTCTTGTTTTATGTCATCAAAAGTTTTATTCTCAACAACTGAAATATTTTCAACTGGAGCATCCTCAATTATTAAATCATCATCTGAAGATTTGATTGAAATAAATTCATATTGAGACTTTTGTCTTTCAACTTGCTCTGGCTTAAAATCTTTATCATCATTAAAATAGTAAGCTTGAAACTCAATAGTGTTTGCATCTACCTTAAATAAAAATCTACCTTTTATCTCTGGAAGCTTTTTAGCTTTATTATTTCCTAAAACTATTTCTGAAACTGGTCCATCTGCAAATCTACCACATACTCTAACAGTAACGTTATTTTTAATCTGACCATTCATAACATTAGCATCTGGTCTTTGAGCTCCTAAAACTAAATTTATACCTGATGCTCTAGCTGTTCTTGCCAATGTAGCAATACAATAACTTATTTTTTCTAACTTAGCTTTAGTTTCTTTATCAACTCCTGAGCTATCCATAAGTTGAGCCATCTCATCTATAAATACAACTTTTCTTTTTAAATGAGTTTTAAACTTCTTATTGTATTCTTTTAAGTTTTTAACTTTAGCTTCTCTAAATTTCTTTAGACGGTCTGTATTCTCAACTATTAAAGTTTCTAAAAGCTTTAAAGTTTCATCGACTTCGGTCATTACCTTACCGATTTTTTCATAGTCTAAACCGAACTCAACGCCGGCTTTAAAATCTATCATATACACATCTGCACCTTGACAATATACTTGCCACAAAAGACATCTCATAAGTACAGATTTACCTGATCCAGTTTGACCAGCAACTAAAACGTGTGGTTGTTCATCTAAATCAATTTTTATTTCACTTGAAATACTCTTACCAAAATTTAATACGCCTTCCTCACGAATTAAATCATTACTCCATAAAAGCTTATCAGAAACTTTAACACTTCCCTCCAAAGCATTCATTTGAACTGTCTGTTTGTCTATACCTTGAATAATTTCAAAGATAGTTTTATTTAATCTAGACTCCATTAATCTAGCTTTAGGTTGCCAATCATCTAATGGAATAAATGTTTTAAAAAAGTATTGGTCAATTCCAGTTAATTCATCATGTTTAATATTAATTAATTTAGGTGCATTACCTGAAATATCTATAAAGCCCATTTCTTCAAAAGCTTTCTTAAATTCTTCCTCAACCTTATCTCCTTTTCTATTAACAAAGGATATTATAGCCATATAAAATAAAGGAGCTATAAAGGTTGAAAAATATATTATTTTAAAATAAAATTTAGTATCTACAAGAAAATAATCACTTTTAATTCTTGCAGCTATAGGAATTAAAAAACTTAAAAAGAAACCAATAAAAAGCTTTTTATTCTTCCATGATTTTTTAAAACCTAATCCCACTCTAAAAAAGAAAATTCTTAGAACATTTGCAATCTCATTTATAATTGCATTTGCTCCATTCTCTATTTCCTGATTAACTTTTTTCTCCCAATCACTACTCAAAAAAATCACTCCTTTCTAAAAAAATAATAAAAATAAGAGCACTTATAAAAAGCACTCTTATTTAAACTTTAATCTTACTATTCAAATAAATCTTAGTAGTATCACTTCTAGTATGACGTAACTTTATTCTAGTTTTATCTAAAGCCTCACTTCTTGGAGAGTCATTTTCTAGTTCTTCTTTGTATGTTCTTTTAGCAAATCCCCTTCGCAGATCATGACACTTTATTCCTATTTTAGTAGCTTGTTCTTGTAAGTATCTCATGTGTGGAAATACTCTTTCATCTTCACTTTTAGTTTCAATAAACTCACTAATATTTTTAGATAAATATTTATTTTCAAGTTCAATAGAACAAAGTTTATTACCCTTAGCTTCTCTAAGATTAATAGTTATTAAGTTTTTATCAAAAGAAAAATCATCTTTCTTTAAAGCTGCAACTTCGTGAACACGAAGTCCCGACTCTAACATTAACTTATAAGCTAATCTATAATTTTTCTTTCTAACTCGATTAACTTTTCTTTCAATATCAATTAAATTTTTCTCTGCAGTAGGTTTACGATTATTCTTCTTTTTATTTTTAATAATCTCTTTTAGTTCATCTTCAGAAGGAAAATCAACATCAAGATTATGCTCTTTTAAAAATCTAATAGCATTAACACCTGCAGATAATTTAGTTTTAAATTTAATTGAATTTAAGTTATCTAAAATTTTATCTTTAGTAATAACAGAAACATCATCAAGGTTATTAAAATTTTCAAATATTTTATTAAGAGCTGAGTTTCTATCTCTAATAGAATTTTTACTTAAAGAAGAATCAGAATAAATAATATTTTTCATTTCTTTTTTAAGATTATATATATTCATAAATGAAAATACTCCTATCTAAAATAATATAATAAGTAATAAATTACTTATTATATTATACAGTAAATAACTATACGTTATTTACTGTATAGACTATAGATATACATCTATAGCCTAAGAGTATAAAATTATCTATACAACATATACATATAAAAATATTAGTCGCAAATTAAAACACAATTTACTCCTAATACATTATATGTATATATTA
>PPYF01000100.1_pt1 | contig 48311 bp, 49 predicted proteins | sample 1559871 | NCBI WGS metagenome assembly PPYF01 (sample SAMN08240021, study PRJNA423297) | Human gut metagenome, whole genome shotgun sequencing project.
TCTTTGAAAGAGAATTAGATCTAATCTATCAAGCAGCTTAACTAAAAGTGTTCAATTTATTATTGCAATTTGCGAAAATATTATCTTTGTGAAAATTGTTTCTTGATTTATCCTTGAAGAATGCCTATTATTAGTTTGATTAGTAAATATTTCACATTTTTATTTTATGAAAGAAAGAGGCCTCTCATGGATGAAATTAAGATTCCTAAGGCTACCGCTAGACGCTTGCCACTTTATTACCGCTATTTGATTTTTTTGAATGATGAAGGAAAAGAAAAAGTATCTTCAACTGAACTTGCTGAAGCTGTTCAGGTAGACAGTGCTTCAATTCGTCGAGACTTTTCTTATTTTGGTGCTTTAGGTAAGCGTGGATACGGTTATGACGTTAAGAACTTACTTAATTTCTTTAAAAAGATTTTAAATCAAGATACCTTAACCAATGTTGCCTTGGTTGGTGTTGGTAACATGGGTCATGCGCTTTTAAATTATAACTTTAAGCGTACTAATAATATCAGAATTAGTGCCGCTTTTGACATTAATCCTGAAATTACTGGCACAATTATGTCAGGTGTGCCTGTTTATGACATGAGTGAGATGAAGAAGCAATTGCGTGAACAACAGATTACCATTGCTATTCTCTGTGTTCCCCAAACTGCCGCCCAAAAGACAGCTAATGAAATGTTTGATGCTGGAATTAAGGGAATTATGAACTTCACGCCGCTTCGTTTATCTGCTCCATCTAGTGTTCGGGTTCAAAATGTTGACTTAGCAACTGAACTGCAAACTTTAATTTACTTTTTGGATTCAGATAAAGATAAGAACAAAAAATAATTTAATATAATATAGTCCTTTTGCACAAGTTTAGGTAGGCTTGTGTATTTTTTATGCGCTTTCATTTGTAATTAAAGAGAAAATAATTTTAAGATAGATGAGCGTAGAAAAATTAATGAGATAGAAATCAGGTAGATAAAATGATTAAAAAAATTGCAGTATATTGTGGTGCACGGGCTGGAAATCGTCCTGAATACATCAAGGCTGCCTATAATTTTGGTAAGAAAATGGTCGACCACCAAATTGAATTAGTCTATGGTGGCGGAAAGTTCGGCTTAATGCGGGCAGTTGCAGACGGTGCTTTAGAAAATGGTGGTATCGTCCACGGTATTATTACTGAAGAATTAAAAGATCGCGGAGCTTCTTATGATAAAGTACAGGATTTCCGTGTGGTTCCCAATATGGATAAGCGAAAAGATACCATGATGAATCTAGCAGATGGAATGGTAGCTTTACCTGGTAGTATTGGAACTTTAGAAGAAATAAGTCAGGCTATTTCCTGGACTGCGATTGGGGACAATGCTAAGCCCGTAGCTTTTTATAATTATGAAGGTTTCTATGATTATTTAGATAAGCTCCTTAAGCGAATGAATCAAGATGATTTTTTGGAGAATATCTATTTAGATGCAATTTATTTTGGAACTGATTTTGATAAAATTCTGCAATTTATGGAAGACTATCAAGCACCTGCTTATCGGAAGTATTAATTAGGTGAGTGACGAAGAAGTAATTTCATGCTAGAATCAAATTAGATTTGTTATAACAAATTAGGTGGTGAGTAGAAGTGAAAGAAATTCCCAAGTATTTGTTAATTGCAGATAAGATTAAGCATGAAATTAAAACCGGAGAATACAATCCGAATGATCAATTACCCAAAGAATTTGATCTAGCAAATGCTTATAATGTCAGTAGAATTACAATTCGAAATGCACTTAGTGAACTAGAGCGACAAGATTTAATTTATCGCATTCAAGGTGCTGGAACCTTTGTAAAAGATACTGAGATTTCAAGTGCAGTTAATTCTGATCGGCTAGAGCTAATCAATCTAAAGAAGTACAAGTTAAAAGTAACAGACTTTGAAGTAGGGCAAGTTGATGAAAAAATTACCAAGGCTTTAGAACTTCAACCATATGATATTGTCTATACGGTTAGACGGACCGCTTTGAGTAAGCAAGATGTAGTTGCTTTTCAAAAAATTTGTATTCCAGCTAAAGTCATTCAAGGGATGAATATGGAGATGCTTGAAAGCTCAATTTATCCTTTAATTAGTCAAAAAATTGGTCTTAAGCCCAAGAAGGCTGTGCGTGATATTTCTTTAGTGCATGCTACTAGCGAGCTAGTTCAGAAAAATAAAGTTCAAGGTAAAGTTGAAGATAATGAACCTTTATTGAAATGGCTTCAAAAATCCTACTTAGAGAATGGTAAGCCTTTTGAATGGAATGAAACATATTATCGAATTAGTAAGTTTTCTATCAAAGAAGCAATTATTTTGTAAAGATACTTAGTTTTAAAACTAAGTATCTTTTTTGTTATATCAACTATTGATTTGTTATAACAAATGTACTAAGATAATTATGTAAGCGATTTCTAAAAGAGGAGTGAAGGAAAATGAAAGACTTTACAAAATCGTCTGGATGGAAAAAATTTCAAAATGGCTTTGTTAGAGTAGCCGGGAAAATTTCTGGGAACAGATTGCTTTTAACTTTACGTGATACATTTGTCTTAGTGGCAGCAACAACAATGATCGCTGGTTTTGCGATTATGATTCAGAACGTCATTATCGACCCGATGAATGGATTAATTTTTGGTAAACAAGGATTAGGATTAGGAAAATTAATTGCCGGATCATGGAGTAATTGGGAACAGAGTGGTTTTTATAATGGCTTAAAAACCATTGCTAATTTAATTGCTTTGGTTTCTAATGGTACTTTAAATATTTTTGCCTTATTGTTAGTAGTTATTTTCTCATATGAGGTTTCAAGAAAATTCTTTACAGATAAGGCAGAACATATGACTGATGTCTTATTTGGATTAGGTGCCTTCTTTATTTGTATCCCTTGGAATTTTAATTATGCAATTCCTAATACTAAGAAGACAGTAGATGTCTTAAACTATATCGATACTCAATATTTGGGGACACAAGGTGTATTTGCGGCAATTTTAATTAGTGGATTTGCAGTTTGGATTTATAACAAGATTGCGCAAAAGAATATTACGATTAAATTACCAGATTCAGTTCCACCAGCTGTTGCTCAAAGTTTTTCTTCATTAATTCCTGGTTCAATTACCTTAGGAATCTTCATAATTTTAACTGGAATTAGTACCGCATGTACTGGTAAGACAATGCCAGCTTTATTCTTATCAGTTCTTCAAGCACCAGCTTTAGCAATTTCAAGAACAGGAGCTTTTGCCTTTGTTTCTCAATTTACTTGGAGTTTATTGCAGTGGTTTGGAATTCACCCAAGTTCAATTTGGGGAGCAATCTTTGGAATGACTTGGACAATTAATGATACGCAAAATATGTTAGGCCAAGCCCACCATATCTTTTCAACTTTATTTATGAATTTCTCTACTATTGCTGCTGGTACTTTTTCACTTTCACCAGTCTTAGCTATTTTAATTGCTTCAAAGCGTGTTGGTGCTAGAAAGATTACTAAGATTGCATTATTACCAGCTATCTTTAATATTTCTGAGCCAATAACTTTTGGTCTACCAATTGTATTAAATCCAATTTACTTTATCCCATTTGTTTTAGCACAACCAATTGGTTTCTATATTGCTCTCTTCTTTACAAAAATTGGCTTTATTGCTCCAATTGTAAATAATGTGCCATGGACTGTACCAACACTTTTATCAGGTTTACTTTATACTGGGAATATTCGCGGTGTGATTGTACAAGCAATTTGTTTAATTGTAACAACGCTACTTTATATTCCATTTGTAAAAATTGATAACAAATTAAATGCGGAAAGAATTGCCATGGATGAAATGGATAAGGCTAATTCATAGAGGTATATTATGAAGCTTAATCGAAATTTATTAGCAGATATTTTTCAGGATGGAATGGTTTTTCCACGCAATAAAGATTTTAAAGTTGGAGGATATATTGAGCCTAAGCAAAAAGTAGAAGTTAGTTTTAATCAACATACTTATTTCGCTATGAGTGATGAAAACGGTAAGTGGGAAATTATCTTACCGGCTGTAAATGAAGACTTAGTTCAAGAATTAACAGTTAAAAGTAACAATAAAACTCAGACAATTTCTAACCTAAAATTTGGGCGTGTATATTTATTGGGTGGTCAATCTAATATTGAATATCGCTTAAAAGACGAGAAGCACTATCAAGGAATAGTGTCGAAGCTAAAAGAGATGAAGTATTCAAATTTCTACTATTATAATGTTCCTCAAGTTGACTACCTTGATCCTAAAACGGGTGAGGTAAGGCCAAAAGATTTACAAGTAGAACACTGGCATCATATTAATGAAAATAATGCTGGAATGGTTTCAGCTATTGGATTTTATATGATGCTAGCCTTGCAAGAAAGCGGCATTCAGGAGCCAATTGCAGTAGTAGATTGTTTTAAAGGCGGGACGTCTGCCAGTGTCTGGATTAAAGAAGCAGATTTAGCTAGGGATGCAGACTTAAAAGATGCCTTTTTAGATAAATATCATGAAACTATTGCTGGCAAAAGTTGGGAAGATTTTGATCGTGAGACAAAAGCTTACAATTTAACTGTAGAAAAGCATAATCGAGATTTAGCTAAATATCTAAAAATGCATCCCGACACTAGTTTAAGTACAGCAAAAAACATTGTTGGCCATACTCCGTGGCCACCACCGTATCGTCCAGACCTATATACTAGGCCAAGTGGTTTAAACGAAACAATGCTTAAGCAAATTGAGTTTGGTGTATTTAACCAGATGGTTTGGTATCAAGGAGAAAATGATACAGATCGAGCAAAATATTATGATAAACTCTTACCGCTACTCATTCATACTTGGCGCCAAACTTTGCATGATCCATCTTTACCGGTAAAGTTAATTCAATTACCCGGTTATGCCGATTATCCAGATAATTCTGGGGCCGAAATTCGCCAAACACAGTTAGTAGTTAGTCGGACGGTTCCTCAAGTTGATTTGGTTTCCTTTATTGATGGCGGAGAGGAGCACAATATTCATCCTACTAATAAAGGGACGATGGGGGTGCGACTTGGCAAAATTATGGCCGGTGACGACTATGCGGGTACTCCTTATGTAGAGAAAATGGATGCTTCTAGCGAAGGCACCAAATTTAGGTTTGTTTTTAAGATAGCACGTTGTCAGAAGCTCCATTTAGAAAAAGAAACTTATTTAAAGGTTAAATACTTTGATAAAAAAGTGGAACAGATAAAACTAAATGCCGATAACTTGCAGAATAATAAGTTGATTCTTGAACTAGATGATTTGCCAAAGGAAATAAGCTATGCGTACGAGAATTATCCTCATCATATTGGCTTATACAATGAATTAAATTATCCACTTTCTCCATTTAGAGTGGGGTTTATAAAGAAGGTAATGTAAATGACTAAAAAGATTTTATTGTCTTGTGCAGGTGGCTTTTCAACATCACTTTTAGTTAACAAGATGAAAGAGGCTGCTAAAGCAGAAGGAAAAGAATATGAAATTAAAGCTGTCGCAGCAGCTCAAGTAGAAGATATTATTGAAAAAGATGCACCAGATTGCATTTTAATTGGACCTCAAATTAAATACATGGAAGATCAACTTAAGGCGGATGCAAATAAGCACGATATTCCCTTAGAAGCAATTGGGATGCAAGATTATGGCACAATGAATGGTAAAAATGTAATTGCCCAAGCCGAGCGATTACTAGGATAAAAGCTTAAAAGAAGTATGAAACAAGATCCCCCTCTTGATTCATACTTCTTTTTTTGACCACTTAGAACTATAAAATGACCGCTTAGTTAATTTCACTAGATTTTAATCTTACATTCATGTTTAATATAATTATCGAAAATGAAACAAGGAAGTGAGAATTGTGAAAGTTAAGCTTGAACTTGATCCAGATCAGAAGGAAACAGAAATAACCATTCATGCTGGTCAGTTAACGCCTGAAATAGAAAGAATTTATCAACAACTTCAAATGGATTCAGATCATCCTGACCAAATTGAGGGAATGATGGACAACACTTCCTACTATTTAAGTATTAATGATATTTTGTTTTTTGAAACAGACGCTAAGCAAGTAATGGCGCACACGACTAGAGAAGCATATTTTGTTAAGTACAAATTATATGAATTAGAAAACTTATTAAGTGGACAGTTCATGCGGGTATCAAAATCGACAATTTTAAATTTAGATCAGATTTATGCTATTACAAAATCGATCTCTAATTGTCAGATTAAATTTCATGATTCATATAAGACAGTCTATGTTTCTAGACGATATTATCGAGATTTAAATGATAGATTAAAAGAGAGAAGGGCATTATCATGAGAAAGGCCAGTTTTGGAAGGATGCTTTGGGGCTTAGGCTTGCTTGCAGCAGCCGCATTTTTAGTTTTAGATCAGTTGCATTTAATTCCAGTAGAATTAGGGTTCTGGACAATTTTTTGGACCGTAGTATTTGCGGCAACATTAATTACTTCCTTAATTAATAGAAGTTTAGGTGGGACAATTTTTTCAATTGCATTTTTATTAATTATCTATGCAAAGCCTCTTCACATTGAAAGTATTGTTCCTTGGACAGTGCTGTTAGCAGCATTTTTAGTTTGGGGAGGTTTAAGATTAATCTTCAAAAAAAGTTGGAAGCCAACTGTAATTATTAATGGTGAAAAAATCAGTACTAATTGGTCTGACTTAAAGGCACCTCATAAATTTAAGGCTGAACATGTATTTTCTGATACAACAAGTTCAGATAATGGTGACAATATTGTAATTAGCGAAAAAATGTCGTCTACTTCACGTTATGTTCATTCACAGCATTTAGAGACAGTAACGATAAATGTTTCAATGGGAGACGTTAATGTCTACCTTGATTCAGCAAAGCCAGCTGGGGATGAAGTTATTGCTAACGTGAATATGTCAATGGGAGATTTAACCTTCTACATTCCAACGTCTTGGCGGGTAGACAATCAATTAAATCAAGGATTCAATGATATTACTATTGATGGGGATCAACCAGCAGAGGGACCAACTTTAGTGCTTCAAGGCCGCGCCAATATGGGAGATATTACTGTTAAGAGGGTTTAATATATTATTGTTTCAATTTGAATAAAAAAGAAGTAGACTATTTATAGCAAAAAAGAGAGTTACTGGTAATAGCTCTCAAATCACAAGCCGCTAAAATGCAGTGGCAAGATTAATAACAAACTAAAAGTCGCTATCAACTCCGCCAAAAGTTATCAAGCGGCTTTTAATCTGCTCTATTTCTCTCAAAGCACAAGCCACTAAAATGCGGTGGCGTAGAATTTAAAAGCAAGCAAAAAGTCGCCTTCAACTCAGCCAAAAGTTATCAAGCGGCTTTTTAGTTTGCTCTATTTTTTCTTCCACAAGTCGTGGATAGACTTTATTAGTCTTTTTACAGCTTGCGCCAACTTGTTTGTATCGTTTACTAGTTTTATTAAAGCTAGAACAATACAGTCTAAGAGACCAATAAAGGTAAGGACAGCACCAAAAAAGGCTGTCATAAAGCAAAGTGTACCTCCCTTCAGTAAGACTCTGTACAATAGTAATTACACCATTGGCATCATCCCCTCAAACGAAAGTACCACCGCATATTTAACTTTTTGTGCTTGTTTAATTTTATCAAAAGTTTAAGGGCTTGTAATTGAACTTATTAATATATTGCTATAAACTATCTATAGCATAAAAAAGAGAGCTACTCCTAATAGCTCTCTCGAAATACAAGCCGCTAAAATGCGGTGGCAAGATTAATAACAAACTAAAAGTCGCTATCAACTCCGCCAAAAGTTATCAAGCGGCTTTTAATCTGCTCTATTTCACAAAGCACAAGCCGCTAAAATGCGGTGGCAAATATTGATGCAAACAAAAAAGTCGCTACCAACTCAGCCAAAAGTTATTGAGTGGCTTTTTAGTTTGCTCTATTTTCTCTTCCACAAATCGTGGATAGGCTTTATCAGTCTTTTTACAGCTTGCGCCAACTTGTCTGCATCGCTTACTAGTTTTATTAAAGCTAGAACAATACAGTCTAAGAAACCAATAAAGGCAAGGACAGCTCCAAAAATGGCTGTCATGAAGCAAATTGTACCTCCTTTCAGTAAGAATCTGTACAATAGTAATTACACCATTGGCATCATCTCCTCAAACGAAAGTACCACCGCATATTTAACTTTTTGTGCTTGTTTAATTTTATCAAAAATTACCAAAATTAATCTACATTTATGAGTAAATTAGCACTTTTTAGCACTCTAATGATAATCTGAACAATATAATTTTAGATATAGCTAAAGTAGTTTAGAAAGCTAGTAATATAAGCTTTTTGTCTCTTAGTGATTTTCAAAAATTAAGTTGAATTAAACTAAAAAGGAGCAATATCAGGAACAATATTTTATTTTGCGTAAATGTGCTATTCAAAGGGTTTTAGCATGATATAATTAATTTACCTTGTTTAAGAAAATCTTTTTTATTTATTACCCTAACGACCTTAGCAGGTCGTTTTTATTTTGCTTTAACTTCCTTGCATCCCTAAAAGAAAAAATCTTTTTAATAGCCTGTATAATATGCCTAATATTTAAAATTTACGTGTTGAAATCAGTTTTTTAGTTGATTTAGTATAATTTTCTTTGAATGAATAAAATTATCTTAAACAGGGAAAATTTTAATAATTTTAAATGTATCGTTGTTTAGGTGGTCAAAGTGGATAATTACAAGCTAGGATATTACTTTTTAAATTCTTGCTTACAGCATTATTTAAATTGTTCAGGAACTAAGGCAATAGAATTAAAAAATAAAGACTATCAGCCCTTTAACTCTAACGGTATAGATAAAAGAGTAGATTATGCGGGCGTAATTTTAAAAATTGCTATAAGGTCAATTCATGCCTTAAACGACCCGTATAAAAATATTCTTTTACTTGAATATGCTGATCAGGTACGCTTAAAAGATTTACCTGAAATAATAGGCAAGTCTAGAAGTAGAATGTACGACTACAGAAAAAAAGCTATTACTTTATTTGCTGATATCTTTTTACCTGAATTTAGAAAGATTAAGCGTGATTTTTAATTAAGGGGGATGCATAATGAAAGACCAAGTAGCAAACAACACACGAAAGTTTTTTAAGAATAAAGTCCCTGAACTCTTGGCGTATGCTGGATATAGTGAAAGTGCATTGTTATCTAGTCATGATTTAAACACCCCTAAAGTGAGCAGCAGCAATAAAAACAGTGCTGAAAGTCTTATATTTAGGGTTGATATGTCTCTGCAGTATGTTCAGGCTATTAAATTAGCTTTAAACACGATGCCACCGCTATATAAACAAGTAATAGAATTGACGTACTTTAAACATTTAAAAATTTTTCAAATAGCACAACAAATAGGATATGCTGAACGAACAATAGCTAACTCAAAAAATAAAATGCTGAAAGAGTTTGCTATTCGTTTCTTTGCAGTGCAAGCACGTTTAGGCATCGAAGATAAAGATATTATTGACTTAACTAAAACTAAAGCAGTAGCATAAAAAAGCCGTTCAAGTAGTATTTAAGAACTACCTGAACGGCTTTTAAGTTTATAGGATTAATTAAAATTGTAATTTATATGGTGTATTGAGATCACTTAAAGGCTACCTCAATAATTTAAGTCTGCAGTTTTCCGCCTGCAAAATTATTTTATCATAATGAATTTAATACTAATCAATTTACTTAACTTTTTTGCTAAATATTTCAATGCTAAGCTATTTTTATTTGATTAACGTGTAATCATACTAAAGCATAATTAAAGCTCTTAGAAGTTAAATTAGAGCATAAAAGGGATGCTAGCTTAATTTAGATAGATAAATAGAGTTAGATGTATTGGTTTAGTGCTAAATCATCCCTATAAACCAAAATAAGCCCTATAAACAATAAAGACCGTCTAAAGTGGTATCTAGTAGTTATTGCATCCCTAAACCACCTTAAACGGTCTAATTTGTTAGAACTAATTAAATTTGAAAATGAGTAAAACTTTGGTCTAAGCTTTACGTTTAAATTTTATCATGCTGAATAGTAATTCGATAAGTTAGTTTTTTGCTGTTTATTTCTCAATAGAGTTTTAATAAATAATTTTAATAATTAATTTTAATAATTAATTTTTATCTACTTATCAAAATGATAAGACCCCCTTATCAAAATGATAAGACCCCCTTATCAAAATGATAAGACCTTCATATCAAAATGATAAGACCTTCATATCAAAATGATAAGACCCCCTTAGTCATTCGCTAAGCTGTGGATAACTCTAAAGTAGCAAAATAAAAACCGTTACAAAATGTAACGGCATGTTTATCAATGTTAATCTATAAAATATTTGTCACTTAGTTTTCCTTGTAACCATAAGGACGCTCCACTAGTACTTGCTAAGTCTTCACGGTGCTTTTTCAAGTACTGAATTAATAATTTTTGAGATTTAAATTCTTCTAGTTTATTTTGGACGGCTTTTTTTATTTCTGGCGTGGCTCTTAATGGTGTATAGTCATATTCTTTTTTATATAAGCCGTTGATATACTTTATTATTCCCAAAACTTGGCTCTTTTCAGAATAATTAAACACTGAAATAGGCTTTATAGTACGTTTAACCGTGTTTCTATTTTTGCGTTCAAAGTAAACATTAATGTAGCCAGCTTTTTGAAGTTTTGTTATTGCTCTTGAAACAGTAACAGGGGCAATATTAAAGTATTCAGAAAAATAATAATTTGTAGCAAAACAGCCCTGTCCCTTATCTAGTGCTTGAATAGCTTTTAATATAAGTGCCTCACTTGGCAATAAATCCTTTTTAAAGTCGTCCTTAGTAATTTTAAATTGAACCCAGTTTCTTTTGTTTGTCACATATAACACCACCTCATAACTTCTTATTACTTTGATTTAGTCTTTTAGCCAGTTGTTAGGCTTTACAATTTGGGGATGGATGATAGTTTTATGCTGAACATCTGGGACTTCTTGAAGGAAAATAGTAACGTTTTGATATGTTTGTTGTATGATAAACGGTTCAACTTTCAAGTAAAGCCATCTAACAAGTTTATAAAAAGTCTCTGCAGTGATGCGGTCATATCCATTGATAAATCGTGTTAATGTTCCACGTGAAACATTAGTCATGATTGCTAATTCGTTGTATGTTAGCTTTAAATTTATTTTTCTCCAAAGTAATCTATTTCTTAAATCTTCTAATGACATATCAAAATTATTATTTTCTTTCATGCTTAAATACCTCGTTAAATTGTTAAAAGTCTCTGATTAACACATTTACGCTTGTTTAAAATCTGCTATAATCAAAAAAGAGAAAATAAACCAAAGGTGTTAAACGGCTATTTCTCTAGTCTTTGATTACTGCTATAGTCAAAGACATTTTTTGATTTTTTAATGCTTTAGATTTGTTAGATGCCCCTTAGTGGGCTTTTTTTGTGTTCTTTTTTAGGCTCTTCTTTGCTTTTGAGCCATTCAGTAATGCTTTGCTTGCCATATAACTTATGACCATTAATATTTGCAACTGGCATCCCTAAAGTAGCCCAATATCTTATAGTGCTTTCAGCAACCCCAAAATATTTTGCTGTTTCTTTACGGTTTAAATAGGGCTTGCCTTGGCTACCTATAGCTTGTTTAACGCTTGTTTTGACTAAATTAATAATGTGGTTTGTTAATTCCTTTTCTTGGTCTGCATCTAGCTTAATTTCCATTGTGATTATTCCTTTCTAGTTTCTAATTTTTGCTAAAACCTCTAACCAATGTTTACGACCAACAGGGGATAAGCTCCCATCTTTTAAAGCTGATAAGATAGCCTTTTTAAGTTCGGCTGTATCCATTGCATAACTGCCTTGACTTTCTATCCATGTAAAAGCACTAGGTGGCATTCTACTAAAAACAGCATCTAAATCTTTGTCACTACTTGTTGTAGAACTAGTTTTATTTAGTTTGGCTTGTCTTTCGTTTACTGTTGGGATTTCTGCAATATATCCATGTTTAATAGCCCACTTAGTGGGATTGCCTTGATAGTCAATCATATTAGCCTCAATAGCTTTCTTGTAAACGTCTTGCTTGGTTAAACTATTATCTATTTAGTGCATGAATTTATACATCTGTTCAACTAAAGGTGGATAAATAATATTCATTGTTTTCACTCTTTCTTTTTAGTTCGTTAAATCTAATAGCCCTTAGTGGGCTTTTTATTTTGCTACTCGTTAACTTGGTTAAATAAAGATTGTTGACCTATTAACGGCTCTTTTTCGTTAAAAGTTTCCATCATTGCCGTTATTGTCTTGCTTAAAGTATCTCGTTGACTTGTCAGCATCCCTATATTTTCAAAAAATTCCTCGGTGGTTTTGATTTTGTAATAGCCGTTAATAGATGAACGACTTGAACCAACTAGACGACCTTTTAGCCTTAGCTTTCTAACGGTGCTAGTAATATTGCGTCTTGTTGTGTCGTTAGCTAATGCTAAATCCTGTTGACTAATAGGGTTTTCTTTACCTGCAGGGATGCACTCAAAAACTTGTTTTTCAAACTTAGTTAATTGCTTATTCATTCTTTAAACTCCAATCTATCTAAACAATGCTAGGAAGATACCTAGTGTTCTGGTAAAGCTTACGATTGCAACAATGGACGATAAGGCAAGGATGCCAAACAGCAATAAATTAAATATTTCGTTACTTGTTCCATCTGGTAAGTAAAGCCAGCGCTTAAAGCCTCTATACAGTCGTTTCATGTTGTGCCGTCCTTTTGTGCTTACTCATAAACTCATCAATATCGCTTTTACTTATTTTCTTAGATTTACCTACTTCAATAACTGGTAAACCTGCATCAATGTAACTTCTTAAAGTGATAGGGGACTTCATCCCCAAATACTTCATTGCCTCTTTGAACGTTAAATATTCAATAGCCATTTTCTAACCTCTTTTCTAAAAAAAATCTAAAAAACTTAGATATCACGTTTATAAATATATATCTAAGTTTCTTAGATGTAAATAGTAAAATCTAATATTTTTAGATAATTCAATATAATTAGTGTTAATATCTTTATATAAAGAAAGGGGGAAGAAGAATGACTAACCGACTAAAACAATTAAGAAAAGAAAAAGGCTTAACCCTTGATGAAATACAAAATAAAACAGGGATTAAGCGAGGAACATATAACAATTATGAAAATGGTGTGACCGAACCAAAATTAGAAACTTGGCAAAAGCTGGCATACTTTTTCGGTGTATCTGTGCCTTACTTGCAAGGAATAGAGCCAGATTTTAAAGATGTTTTATTGAATACATTAAATAAAAATTGCGTTAAAAATGATTTATTGAATGTATCTATAAAGACTTATCTAAAGAGTATTAAGGCTGATAAATTACCATTACCTTTTTATGAGTTGATTTATGGTTTAAAGGAAGAAGAGCCCACTGCTTCAGAACAGAAGGTTATTAATAAAAGCTGGGTTAAATTCTTTGATTTTTTGTTTAATGATAAGACCTTATTTTTATTTGAAGATAGCGAGCAAGATCATGTACACACAATAATTACTAAAATCAGGGATACTTTAATGGAAAACGGTGGTACAGAAATAAGTGAATATTACTATAAAGAGACTTTTCCGAAGATAAGAGCGTTTATAGATAATATGAATGTTAAAGGTGGTGCTATGTTTAATTCAAAAGCAGATATTTCAAAAAATATTAGTAATGTAATAGATGCTTTAAATAAATTCAATAATGAGCTAGATAATTTAAAAGAAAACAATCCATCTATAAAAGATATTCATTAATTAATGAGTACATCCCTCAAACATTCTTTTTTATGGGTGTCCGATTTGTCACAATAAAGCCTTTAAAAGGTGCGGTATAAAGCCATTTACCAAAAATGTGGGCATAATCTTTTTAATAGGGATGCTGACAGAAGCAATATAAGTCATTTAAATTATTTTATTTAGACAACTCTATTTAAAAAGAAACCTATGCAAAATAGCGTTCGTTGAATTATGTTCTATCCAACTCGAAAATAAGTTTGTTGTTTAACCAATCCAAAAGTTGCCTCACTGTGATGACCGTAGTTATAACTACACTCATAAAAAGACGTGCGTAACTACAGTTACACTCATAAAAAGACCAGCGTAGTTATGGTTACGCTGGTCAAAAAGGGATGTTTATAGCATTAATAAACAAGTGTAGTTACAAATACCCTTGTTAATTAACATCTGCAGTTACAACTTCATTTGTTAAAACGATGTCACTTAATAGTTACCTCGTTAATTTTTAGGGTGTCGGGATTGTCATTATTCCCTTTTGTATGGTCAAGTTTAGTCAGGTTTTACAACATTCCTTATATGGAAAATAGAACCTGAAAAAACCTGAACACGTTAGCAAAAGTTAGCATTCAAGGGATGCACCTAGATTAATAAGTACGTTATCAAAAGCTATCATTGTTCTAAAAAATACTAGGAATTACTAAGGTTTTCTAAGGTTTTCCTCAACAATTCCAAACATTTTAAATTAGTTAAAAACAGCTAATATATAGCATCCCTATAGCTTTAATTCCTTGCTATGAAAACTATAATTTTGTACGCATACAAAACTAAAAAGTGTGCATCTAAGAAACATCTGGCTATTTCGGCCACCCTAAAAAAGAACTTGCTGACTGCACACAAAACTAAAAAGTGTGCATCCCAGAACCTAACAAAACCTGACCATTTTCTTGTTAAAAGCATGTTTCAAATATTAGTAACTGCTATTGCTAATGTTTGTGTTAAAAGCCTTTGATTAGCACATTTACGCTTGTAGCAAAAAATAAGGGTGGTAAACATGAAAAGAAACAAGGATATAAGCGAATACAAAACACCTAGCGGTCAAGTTCGTTATAAGTTTAAGATTTATGTAGGCAAGGACGAAGAAACAGGCAATAGCATACAAGCACGAAAGCAAGGCTTTAAAAGCTATGATGATGCCCTAAAGTCTTACTTTGAAATTAAAGACAAAATAGTAAAGGGAACTTATACAGGTAAAGAAAACAAGAAACATAAATTTAAAAAGATTTATGAGATGTGGCTTGCTAATTATGAGTTAACGGTAAAGCCTACTACTTTGCTGAATACTAAAGCATGTTTTAAAAATCATATTTTGCCTGTACTGGGCGAGTTATATGTAGAAAAGATAAGTACATTTAGATGCCAGAAAGCTCTTAACAAGTGGTTTAGTGACTTGCCAAAAATGTATAAGAAAGTCTATAGCTTGTCTTCTAAAGTTTTGGATTATGCCGTTAATAATGACTTGATTGTTAAAAATCCAATGAAAAGGGTAATTAAACCCAAAATGCAAAAAGATAAGCGAGAGTTTACTAATTTTTACTCAAAAGAAGAGTTAAATAAATATTTAGACGCTTGCAAGCAAAAGAAAAATCCTAGAGTGTATTTATTCTTTAGACTTTTGGCTTATACAGGGATGCGAAAAGGCGAGGCGCTAGCATTAAAGTGGAGTGATATAGATTTTGAAAATGAAACAATAAGGATTAATAAAACTTTATCTTTAGGAACGCATAACTCTTTAGTGATTGGTACGCCTAAAACAAAAGCAAGTAATCGAACTATACAAGTAGATGAACAGACTATTTATTACTTGCAAGAATGGAGAAAGAGGCAACGTAAAGAGTTGTTTAAGGTGGGGTTTAATGCTCTAACAGACGACCAGTTACTTTTTAGCAACGGCAATAATCAGTTAATAAGACCGTGGTTAGTTCAATATTGGAATAAAACAATAGCAAAAGACGCAGGACTTAAACATATTACTGTACACGGCTTTCGCCACACTCACGCCTCTTTATTATTCGAGGCTGGAACACCAATGCAGGACGTAAAAGAACGTTTAGGGCATTCAGATATCACAACAACAATGAACGTATATACTCACGTCACTAAATCCGAAAAGAAGAAAACTGCTGAAAAGTTTGCTAGATTTATGGAGGGTTAGGGACTACTAAGAACAAAATTAGGAGCAATATTATTTTTTTATTGTTTGAAAGTAGTCTAAAGCGTTGATATATCAATAATCAGAAAAAAATTAGCACTCTAATGATAAAAGTGCTAATTTTTGCGTCTAAATACTTGCTTTTCTTTTATAAACAATGTACTATCGTAATTGTAAGTTAGCACTTATAATATATGAGTGCTAAGTAATATAATTATAGATTTAAATTATGTACAGGAGGGACTAACGTGTTACAACCAATCGGTGATCGCGTGATCGTTAAAGTAAAAGACGAAGAAGAAGAAAAAGTTGGAGGCATTGTCCTGGCTTCTAACGCTAAAGAAAAGCCACAAATGGGCGAAATTATTGCCGTAGGAAATGGTAAGCGCAACGTAAATGGCGACTTAATTCCTATGTCAGTTGCAAAAGGTGAAACTGTATTCTTTGATAAATACTCTGGCACTAACTTGAAGTACGAAGGCGAAAAGTACTTAGTTCTTCGTGAAAGCGACTTATTAGCTGTCGTTAAGTAATAAAATTTGAAATAAAAGGTGGCATATAATATGGCTAAAGAGATTAAATTTTCTGAAAATGCAAGACACTCATTATTAAAAGGTGTTGATAAATTAGCAGATACTGTTAAGACAACTTTAGGACCTAAGGGTAGAAATGTTGTTTTGGAAAAGAGTTATGGTGCTCCTGACATTACTAACGATGGTGTTACTATCGCCAAGAGTATTGAATTAGAAAACCATTTTGAAAACATGGGTGCAAAGCTTGTTTCTGAAGCTGCACAAAAGACTAACGACATTGCTGGTGACGGTACTACTACTGCTACTGTTTTAACTCAAGCAATCGTTCGTGAAGGTATGAAGAACGTTACTGCTGGTGCAAACCCTGTTGGTATTCGTCGCGGTATTGAAACTGCTACTAAGGCAGCTGTTGACGAATTACACAAGATTAGCCACAAGGTAAGTACTAAGGACGAAATTGCTCAAGTTGCTTCTGTTTCATCAGCTTCAACTGAAGTTGGTAACTTAATCGCTGACGCAATGGAAAAAGTTGGTCACGATGGTGTTATTACTATTGAAGAATCAAAGGGTATTGATACTGAACTTTCAGTAGTTGAAGGTATGCAATTCGATCGTGGTTACTTATCACAATACATGGTAACTGACAACGACAAGATGGAAGCAGACTTAGACAACCCTTACATTTTGATTACTGACAAGAAGATTTCTAACATTCAAGATATCTTGCCATTATTACAAGAAATCGTTCAACAAGGTAAGAGCCTATTAATCATTGCTGATGATGTTGATGGTGAAGCTCTTCCAACTCTTGTTTTGAACAAGATCCGTGGTACGTTCAACGTTGTTGCTGTTAAGGCTCCTGGCTTTGGTGACCGTCGTAAGGCAATGCTTGAAGATATCGCTATCTTAACTGGTGGTACTGTAATTTCTTCAGACTTAGGTCTTGAATTAAAGGACACTAAGATTGATCAATTAGGTAAGGCTGGCAAGGTTACTGTAACCAAGGATTCAACTACTATTGTTGAAGGTGCTGGTTCTAAGGAAGCTATTGCAGAACGTGTAGATCAAATCAAGAAGCAAATTGCTGACACTACTTCAGACTTTGACCGTGAAAAGTTACAAGAACGTCTTGCTAAACTTGCTGGTGGTGTTGCTGTTATCAAGGTTGGTGCTGCTACTGAAACAGAATTAAAGGAAAGAAAGTACAGAATCGAAGATGCTTTGAACGCAACCCGTGCCGCTGTTGAAGAAGGTTACGTTGCTGGTGGTGGTACTGCATTAGTTGATGTTATGAAGTCCATCCAAGGCACTGTTAAGGGTGACAGCGAAGACGCAGAAACTGGTGTTAAGATTGTTATGAAAGCTTTAGGCGCTCCTGTACGTCAAATCGCTGAAAACGCTGGTAAAGATGGTGCTGTTATCTTAGACCACTTAGAACATGAAGACCCAGAAGTTGGTTACAATGCCGCAACTAACAAGTGGGAAAACATGGTTAAAGCTGGTATTATCGACCCAACTAAGGTAACTCGTTCAGCACTTCAGAATGCTGCTTCAATTGCTGCCTTGTTATTAACTACTGAAGCTGTTGTTGCTGACGCTCCAGAAGATGACAAGAACCAAGCCCCTGCAGCTCCAAACCCAGGTATGGGTATGGGAATGTAATTTAGAAACTAATTACATTTACTAATTTAATAGATTGACAAAACACTCCATGATCATCAAAAATCATGGAGTGTTTTTGTGTAGTAGAGTATAATATCTTAATAAAAAATTACAGTTTAATTTTTTATTAAGAAAGAAGATGGCAACCATGACCATTGGTGAATCTTTAAAAGAAATTAGAAAAAATCTAGGATTATCTCAAACCGAGATGGCATATCCTATTCTAACGAAATCTTATTATTCTAAAATTGAACGAGGAATTCATGAAATTAATGCCAGTGATTTAATTAAGATTTTAGAGATGCATGATGTTGATATTAGTAAATTTCTAGTAAAATGCGGGGTTAAGGATAATAGAATTGATAAAGAATATTGGGGAGAGCAGTTAAGCCAGGCATACTATGATCAAGACTTGAATAAGGTTAAAGAACTAGAATTAGAAATACCAAATATTAAAACAGATAACTATACTAAAGATCTTTTAAAATCGATGACTATGCTGAATAAGGCAAATTTAAAGGGAAGTATAGATACGTTACCTGATGAAATAAAAGAACATGTTAAATCTCTAATTTTCAAAGCAGAAAATTGGAATAAAGAAAACCTCAGTTTATTCTCAATAAGTCTTCCTTTATGGTCAGATCAAGAAATGAAACCAATAGTAACATCGCTTTTGAAAAAATATATTAATATTGAAAACTTTCCACGAGAGATGCAAATTTTAGTTTCTTCAATAATGGTTAATTATCTGTCCCTATTGATTCGATCATCATCACAAAATTTAGACTTAGTAGAAGATATATTCATTTTATTAGACAATTTACCAGTAAAACCATTAAATTGCTTTGGAAAAATAATGAAAAATTTTTATCGAGCATATTTTCAAGGCGATGAGGAAAAAATACAGGATATCCTAGACTTTTTTACTAACAACGATATGAATAAAATTTCTGAAATTTTAAAGGTGTCAATTTAGACACTTTTTATTTTGCACTAAAGATGTGAGTAAAATGATAAATATAAAAAATAATTGCCTGGAAATATGATCATTTTCATAATCAGATTTATATGGATTTGAATTGGAACATGACATATAGTTTTCATATTTTACAATAATGGAATGAGTTACGTATGAATAATCAATTTCAATTTTATCTTATAATACTATCAATAATCTTAAGTTTTGTTCTCTATTATATTATTCGACCAAGAATTCCAATTTTATACGAAGCGTTAGTATGTACGTATGTGACTTTATTTTGTCTGTATTTAGTAATACAAGGAGAATACATCTTATTAATCGGTGTAGTTATTTTTACTGTATTATCTATTTACTATTGGAAAAAATATTTTACTAAAAAAAGTAACTAATTCTTTAAATAAGAAATTCTATATTAATTAACTTATTTTTAATAAAAAATAAGTTTTATATAGTATAATCTAATAAAAATATTAAATAAGGAGGATCAAATTATGCCGACAGTAGTATTAAATGCTCATCAAAATTTACAAGACAATAAATAAATAGGTGAGCGGAGAATAATTACAATTCATTTTGTTGAATCCGTTCATCAAGGAGGACAAAATGAATCACGTTAAAAAATTAAATCAGTACTTCAAAGAATTAGCTAGAACTTATCATTTATTCTTTAAATCAGCACCTCTAATTGCAACTTTGGTTTTATTATTAGCGCCGTTGCAAGCGGTAGTTCCGTTAATTGCCGTAGCAGCTGGACAAAAGGTAATTGATCAAGTTACTAATCATTCACCCTTTATGGAAATGATCATTGTATGGATTGTAGCGACTGCGTTTCAACAGTTTTTACCATCTTTATCAACAATGGTGCAGGGAATTTTAACTGATAAATTAACAGGTTTCATTAACATTAGTTTGATGAAAAAATCTGAAGATTTACAGTCAATTAGGATTTTTGACGACAGTAAATACTTTGATGATTTACAAATGCTTCGAGATGATGCAAGCTGGCGTCCAGTTAATTTGATTGTTTTTGGAGTATCAGTTTTGCAGTCGTTTCTAACGTTAGCTTTTATGTTAGTGTACTTGGCTCGCTATAATTGGTGGCTGGCGCTTTTATTATTAGTTGTAATGGTGCCGCAAAGTATTTCTTATTACCGTATTCAGCAGCAATCATTTGAGACAATGGTTGAAAGAAGCAAAAATGCGAGATACTTACATTACTATAGTAGTTTGTTGTTAGACCGCAGGGATGCTAAAGAAGTTCGACTTTTTAATATGTTTCCTAAAATTATTGAAAAGTATACGACTTTATTTGAACAGACTAAAAGGGATGTAAATCAAATTCGTAAAAAGCAACTCGCTGTTAGTTCATTATTTGTTCTTCTAACTGTTGGAGTGTTTGGTTACGGCTTTTATTGGTTTACTAACTCGGTAAGAACTGGTGCTCTAGAAGTTGGCGTTTTGTTAATGTTTGTTTCTGTGATCGACTATATTTCCACAAGTATGGCACGCGTGGTGGAAGATAGCAGTCTGCTCTATGATTCTTTACTGTGGATTGAAAAGTACTTTAATTTTCTTGAATATCACGACGATTTTGAAAATGGAAGGCAAGAATTTCCAGATGAGTTTAAGAAGATTGAAGTTAAGGATCTTTCATTTACATACCCATTTTCTGATGATGAAGTTTTACACAATGTTAGTTTTTCAGTAAATAGTGGTGAAAAGATCGCAATTGTTGGTGAAAATGGATCAGGAAAATCTACTTTAGTAAAGTTGTTAATGCGATTTTATGACCCGACTACTGGAGATATTTCGATTGATGATGATAATTTAAAAGATTTTAATATTTTTGACTTACATAAAAATTTATCAGCTACTTTTCAAGATTTTTCTCGTTTTAAGTTAACGCTTAAAGAAAATGTGATTACGGGATATTCATTTAATAAAGACCGAGTAAATAATGTTTTAAAAGCAGCAGGCCTAGAGAATTTGCTGGCTAATGATCATCTGCAAATAGGTACGATTCTAGCTAAAGATTTTGAAAATGGAACTGACTTATCTGGTGGTCAATGGCAGAAGATTGCTTTAGCACGAGACTTATATGCAGATGGAAAAATTGAATTTTTAGATGAACCGACAGCAGCGTTAGATGCTAAGAGTGAAGCAGAAATTTATGAACGATTTTTAAGAGAAAACAGCCAAAAGACGATCTTTTTTGTTACGCATAGACTGTCTGCAGTTAAGTTTGCTGATAAAGTACTCTTTCTTGATAGTGGAAAAGTTAGTGGCTTTGATACTCATGCTAATTTATTAAATAAAAATGCAAAATATCAAGAAATGTATAACTTACAGAAAAATGCATATATTTAATGTTAGAAAAATTCTTCATGTAATTAGGCATGGAGAATTTTTTTGCGCCTCAAGAGTTAACATTTTTAAGTGATTTTTACGTTATAATAGAACATAGGTTTTTGGAAGAAAGGATATTTGGTAACGAATGGCAAAAAAAGATACGACACCAATGATGAAGCAATATTACGAAATTAAGGAACAATATCCCGATGCGTTTTTGTTTTATCGTGTGGGTGATTTCTATGAATTATTTGAAGATGATGCAATCAAAGGTGCACAAATTCTGGAATTAACCCTAACTCATCGTTCAAATAAAACTAAAAATCCAATTCCAATGGCAGGCGTGCCTCATTTAGCTGTGGATACTTACGTTAATACTTTAGTAGAAAAAGGCTATAAAGTAGCACTTTGTGAACAACTTGAAGATCCGAAAAAGGCTAAAGGGATGGTTAAGCGCGGAATTATTCAGTTAATTACGCCAGGTACCATGATGCAGGAACGACCTGATCAGGCAAAAGATAGTAACTATTTAACCTCTGTTATCTCCACAAATTCTGGCTTCGGTTTGGCTTATAGTGACTTATCCACTGGGGAAACTTTTTCCACTCATCTAACTGACTTTGAAGGAGTAGCAAACGAGTTATTGTCGCTTCAGACAAGAGAAGTTGTATATAACGGACACTTAACAGAGGCAAACAAGGACTTTTTAAAAAAGGCTAACATTACTGTTTCTGAACCAGTTGAAGTAGAAGGTGAGCATGCAGAAATCTCTTATGTAGCGCAAAACTTAACTGATGACGCAGAAATTAAAGCTACTAAGCAACTAGTCGCATATCTTCTTTCAACACAAAAGCGTAGCTTAGCACACTTACAAGTTGCTCAAAGTTACGAACCCACGCAATACTTGCAGATGTCTCACACGGTTCAAACTAACTTAGAATTAATTAAGTCAGCTAAGACATCTAAAAAGATGGGATCTTTATTCTGGCTTTTAGATAAGACTAGTACTGCCATGGGTGGACGTTTATTAAAATCTTGGATTGAACGTCCACTTTTATCAGTTTCTGAAATTACACGCCGGCAGGAAATGGTTCAAGCACTACTTGATGACTATTTTACCCGTGAAAAAGTTATCGACAGCTTAAAGGGTGTGTATGACTTAGAAAGATTAACTGGTCGAATTGCTTTTGGTTCAGTTAATGCACGTGAAATGCTTCAGTTAGCGCATTCGTTAGGTGCAATTCCTGAAATTTTGAATGCACTGCTTGAAACAAATAATCCACATCTGCAAAATTTTGCAAAACAGATCGACCCACTAAAAGGAATTCATGACCTAATTGTCAACACTATTGTCGATAATCCACCGCTTCCAACGACTGAAGGTGGATTAATTAGAGAGGGCGTTTCAGAACAATTAGACCGCTACCGGGATGCCATGAATAATGGTAAGAAGTGGCTATCTGAAATGGAGAGTCATGAACGTGAAGTGACTGGAATTAATAATCTAAAAGTTGGTTATAACAAAGTCTTTGGCTACTATATTGAAGTTACAAATTCGAATAAGAGCAAGGTGCCAACTGATCGCTACACTAGAAAGCAGACCCTAACTAATGCAGAACGTTACATTACGCCTGACTTAAAGGAACATGAAGCTTTAATTTTAGAAGCTGAGGCAAAATCAACTGGTCTAGAATATGACTTATTTGTAAAGCTGAGAGAAGATGTTAAAAAGTACATCCCTGCCTTGCAAAAATTAGCTAAACAAATCGCAAGTTTAGATGTTTTAACTAATTTTGCGACAGTCAGTGAACAAAATAATTATGTTCGTCCTAACTTTGCGACTGATAAGCAAGAAATCAATGTAGTCAATGGACGCCACCCAGTTGTTGAACAAGTTATGACTGCAGGTAGCTACATCCCAAATGACGTGAAGATGGATCAAGATACTAATATTTTCTTGATTACTGGACCAAATATGTCTGGTAAATCAACCTATATGCGTCAGATGGCTTTAATAGCAATCATGGCGCAGATTGGTTCTTTTGTTCCAGCTGATAGTGCAACCTTACCAATTTTTGACCAAATTTTTACTCGAATTGGTGCAGCAGATGATTTGATTTCTGGCCAGAGTACTTTTATGGTAGAAATGAGCGAAGCAAACGACGCTTTGCAACATGCAACTAAGCGGTCGCTAGTTTTGTTTGATGAAATTGGCCGAGGTACAGCTACTTATGATGGAATGGCACTTGCTGGTGCAATTGTTAAATATCTTCATGATAAGGTTGGCGCAAAGGCCTTGTTTGCTACACACTACCATGAATTAACTGATTTAGATCAAACGCTCAAGCATTTGAAGAATATTCATGTAGGAGCAACAGAAGAAAATGGAAAGTTAATTTTCTTACACAAGATTCTTCCAGGACCGGCCGATCAATCTTATGGTATTCATGTTGCGCAATTAGCAGGTTTACCACACAAGGTTTTGCGTGAAGCGACAACAATGCTTAAGCGGTTAGAAAAGCAAGGCGCTAGTGAACTGCAACCAGCTAGCGAACAACTTGATCTCTTTGTTCCTGAAGAAGCGAGTGCACCAGCAATTTCAGATGATGAAAAAGATGTATTAGATGAGATTCAAAATGTGTATCTTGCTGACAAGACACCCCTCCAAGTTATGGAATTAGTGGCTCAGTGGCAGCAGGAATTGAAAGATAAGGACTGAGAATCATGAGTAAAATTCATGAACTGTCACCTGAACTAACTAATCAGATTGCAGCTGGTGAAGTTATTGAAAGACCGGCGAGTGTTGTAAAAGAACTATGTGAAAATTCTCTCGATGCAGGAAGCAAGCGAATTAGAATTGACTTTATTGACGCTGGTTTAAAGCAAATTACAGTTCAAGATAATGGTAGCGGAATTGCTAAAGATCAAATTGATTTAGCCTTTACTCGTCACGCAACTAGTAAGATTGCGACTGAACGAGACCTATTTAATATTTCTACTTTAGGATTTCGCGGAGAAGCTTTAGCCTCAATTGCAGCTGTTTCTCATGTAGAAGTAACGACAAGTAATGATAATTTAGGTGGCGTACGGGCAATTTTTTCAGGTAGTGAAAAGAAGCTTCAAGAGGATGCAGCTTCGCCTAAAGGAACCAAAATTACAGTTAGCGACTTATTTTTTAATACGCCGGCTCGTTTAAAATATTTGCGCTCTGAAAGAACTGAAATTTTAAAGATTGTTGATATTGTTAACCGTTTAGCTTTAGGACATCCAGACGTTTCGTTTACCTTAACTAATAATGGCAAAGTCTTGTTGAAGACTAATGGACGCAATGATTTAAGGCAAGACATAGCTAATATTTATGGTCGTCCGCTTGCTGAAAAGATGAACATCCTTAAGGGAGATAGTCCGGACTTTAAGATTAGTGGCCTAATTTCTGACCCTAATACTACTCGTTCAAATCGTAACTTTATTTCCTTATTATTAAATGGACGCTATATCAAAAACTACCGGTTAACCCAAGCAATTATGGCTGGCTATGGCAATAAATTAAGACCGCGTCGTTATCCGATTGCAGTAGTAAAGATTGAGCTTGATCCTCTTTTAGTTGATGTCAATGTTCACCCAACTAAGCAAGAAGTGCGTTTGTCAAAGGAACAAGAGTTAGAGCGTCTGTTAACTACTAGTATTTCTGAAGCTTTAGAACAAAATAATCAGATTGATTCAGGGTTAAATAATTTATTAGCGCCTAAAAAATCAACTAATATTGATCAATTGAAATTCAACTTAAATAAAGATGTAGTTAATACTGCTCGTCCTGTTGAATTTACTCCGCAAGTTGAAGCTGACCAAAGCGCTGAAGTGCATGAAACTGCTGCTAATTTTGTTAGCTTAGACCAGGTGCGTAATGATGATAAATATGTGATTACGGCAACTTGGGATGATAACGTAAATCAACAAGTACAATTGAGTCCTTTTGATGAAGAAAAAGATATTCAAGGAAAAGATGATAGTATTATCTCATCTGGAGATGAAATTTTAGCTAATAATCTACCTGAATTGACTTATATGGGACAAACTAAGTCTTACTTGATTGCTTACCATGAGGAAGATCTGTATTTAATTGATCAGGTTAACGCATATCGCCGTTTAGCTTATGATCAAATTCTTCAAGATTTAAATAGTGAAAATATTTCTCAGCAAGGTCTTCTTAGTCCCTTAATTTTGGACTTTAGCAATGTTGATTATTTGAAATTAAAAGAAAATCTAGAAAATCTTCAAGAATTTGGCTTATTTTTAGAAGATTTTGGTCAAAATAGCCTGATCTTGAGAACATATCCTATGTGGCTTCAGCCCGATGTTGAAAAAAATGTCCGGATGATTTTGGACTTATATTTAAATCAAACTGAGCATGATATTTCTAAGCTTAAAGCGCAAATTGCTGGCGAAATAACTATGCGTCAAAGTGCTAGAAGAAGAATGCTCAATCCAGTTGAAGCACAAGAGTTGTTAAAAGAATTAAGAAATAGTAGTGATCCTTATCAAGATTTTGAAGGAAAAATAATTATTATCCAGTTAAGCGAAAATGATCTTAACAAGATGTTTAAAAAAGATGAGTAGGTAAAATGTTTGAATATCTCAAGGGAATAGTAACAAAAATTGATCCAGCTTATATCGTTCTAGATGTAAACGGAGTTGGCTATAAGATTCTTTGTCCCACTCCTTATAGTTATGATGAAAATCAACCTGCAACAATTTACGTTGAGCAAGTTGTAAGAGATACCGGAATTACTTTGTATGGTTTTTTGTCTTTAGAAGATAAAGAATTATTTTTAAAATTATTAAGTGTTTCAGGAATTGGACCTAAGTCTGCTGTGGCAATTATGGCTGCTGAAGATACTGATTCTTTGGCTAGTGCAATTCAAAATGGTGAAGTAAAATACCTGACTCGTTTCCCGGGAGTAGGAAAAAAGACTGCTTCCCAGATTGTCTTAGACTTGAAGGGAAAACTAGGCGACTATGTAAAAAAATCAACTGCTGCCGATCTTACTCCAAGTCTGCAAGATGCTTTACTTGCCTTAGTAGCACTTGGTTATACCCAAAAAGAAGTTGATCGAATTACGCCAAAATTAGCAAAATTACCTGAAAACACTGCTGATGGTTATGTTAAGGAAGCATTGGCTTTACTACTTAAGAAATAAAATTTAGAAATTAATTGATGATAGGGAAGTGAAAGATGTGAACGAGGAAGAACGAATTATAGGAGCAGAAAGTAGTGAAGAAGATGAAACAATCGAATTATCGCTGCGTCCGCAACTACTTGCTCAATATATTGGACAAGATAAAGTTAAGAGCGAGATGAAAATCTACATTAAGGCAGCAAAACAACGTGATGAAGCTTTAGATCATGTTCTTTTGTATGGACCTCCTGGATTAGGTAAGACTACTTTGGCCTTTGTAATTGCTAATGAAATGGGGGTTCATTTAAAGAGTACATCCGGACCAGCAATTGAAAAGGCTGGAGACTTAGTAGCGCTGCTTTCAGAATTGAATCCTGGGGATGTCTTATTCATTGATGAGATCCACCGTTTAGCAAAACCCGTGGAAGAAGTTCTCTATTCCGCAATGGAAGATTTTTATATCGACATTGTTGTTGGAGAAGGTCAAACAACACATGCAGTACATGTACCGCTACCTCCTTTTACTTTAATCGGGGCAACCACTAGAGCCGGTCAATTGTCTGCACCGCTAAGAGATCGTTTTGGAATTATTGAACACATGCAGTATTATTCTGTTGAAGATTTAGAAAAAATAATTCAAAGATCTAGTGTAGTCTTTAATACAAAGATTGATCCTGAAGCAGCAATTGAACTAGCACGTCGCTCTCGTGGAACGCCTCGTGTTGCTAACCGCCTGCTTAAACGTGTTCGTGATTTTGCTGAAGTAAAGGGTGAAGAAGCTATTTCTTTAGTAACAACTAAGCATTCACTTCATTTGTTAGAAGTTGACGATGAAGGACTAGATCAGACAGACCGGAAACTTTTAAGAATGATGATTGAAAACTATGGCGGCGGTCCAGTTGGAATTAAGACAATTGCAGCTAATGTAGGGGAAGATACAGATACAATTGAAGAAGTATATGAACCGTACTTACTGCAAAAAGGTTTTATTACTCGAACTCCTCGAGGCAGAAGCGTTACACAAAAAGCTTATCTACAATTAGGTTATCCGCCAAAAGATGAAAAGTAAGTTTTTAGTTAAGCTAAAAATACGGTATAATTATTATTTGAAAGTTAATTAATAAAAACAATGAGGTGTAATACTTTGAATACATTTTTCTTAGCACAAAGTGCTGCTGGTATGAATAATATTTTTATGATCATTGCAATGATTGCAATTTTTGTTTTCTTCTATTTCTCAATGATCAAGCCACAAAAAAAGCAACAACAAGAACGTATGAAGATGATGTCTGAACTTAAGAAGGGCGACCAAGTAATTATGGTTGATGGTCTTCATGGTAAAGTTGATTCAATTAATGATAGTGATAAGACTGTCGTTATTGATGCAGACGGAATCTTTTTAACATTTGAAAGAATGGCTATTCGTCGTGTTCTTCCAACTGCTGCAGCTCCTACACAAGACCTTAAGTCTAATGAAGCTAAAGAAGAAAAAGTTGAAACTAAAGAAAAGACTGTTGAAAAAGACAGTAAGCCAGAAGAAAAAGCTACTGATACAACTGAAAACACTAATTCAGAAGATAAATAAAAAACGTCCGCAAGGACGTTTTTTATTTTTTTATTGTCATGACTAGTATTGTAAAATAGAATTGGTAAAGTTAATTTTTATTAAGTAGGTAGTTAGAATGAAAAATATTCCAGTTGTTATGATTATTTTTGGTGGCTCCGGGGATTTAGCTCATAGAAAGCTTTATCCAGCCTTATTTAATTTGTATCAAAAAGGTTTAATTCATGATCATTTTGCTGTAATTGGTACAGCTAGAAGACCTTGGAGCCATGAATATTTGCAAGAACAAGTAGTTGAAGCTGTTAAAGAAAGCTGTGACAACTTTGATGAAAAAGAAGCAAAAGAATTCGCTTCACATTTTTATTACCAGTCTCACGATGTAACTGATATTGGCCACTACATTGCCTTGAAGGAATTAGCAGCTAAACTTGATGAAAAATATCAAGCAGAAGGAAATCGAATTTTCTACATGGCTATGGCACCAAGATTTTTTGGTACAATTGCTACTCACATTAATGATCAAAAATTGCTTGGTAGCGGCTTTAACCGTTTAGTAATTGAAAAGCCATTTGGTCATGACTTAGCTTCAGCAGAAAAGTTAAACCGAGAAATTGGCGAAAGTTTTGATGAAGAGTCGGTGTATCGAATTGACCACTATCTTGGAAAAGAAATGGTTCAAAATATTATGCCTCTAAGAATGACTAATCCAATTGTTAAGAATATCTGGAATAATGACTATATCGCAAATATGCAAGTAACTTTAGCAGAAAGTCTAGGAGTAGGGACTCGTGGTGGTTACTACGAAACATCTGGTGCTTTACGTGATATGGTTCAAAACCATATTTTCCAAATTATTACACTTTTAGCTATGCCTGAGCCTAAAGGACTTGATTCAGACCATATTCACCAAGCTAAACAAGAATTATTAGATAGCCTAGTAATTCCAACTCCAGAAATGGTTAAAAGGCATTTCTCACGGGGACAATATTTGGCTGATGATAATGAAGTAGAGTATTTAAAGGCTGATCAAGTTGCACCAGACTCTAAAGTGGAAACATTTGTAGCTGGAGAAGTTAAATTCAAAAAGGGTCCAGTAGCTGATGTGCCAATTTACTTTAGAACTGGTAAGAAAATGAAGGATAAGGTTTCTCGCATTGATATTGTTCTTCACCATATGAATAATTTATACGGTAGTGCACATTCAAATAATATCTCAATTATTATTGATCCGATTAGTGAAATCTATTTCACAATTAATGGAAAGAAGATTACCTCTGAAGGGTTAAAAAGAGAAAACCTTAGTTATAAGTTTTCTAAGGAAGAAATGGAGCAAGTTCCAGATGGCTATGAACGATTGCTTCATGATGTGTTTGTAGCAGATAGAACTAACTTTACTCATTGGTCAGAATTGAAGCAATATTGGAAGTTCGTGGATGCAGTTGAAGATGCTTGGCAAGATGAAAATAAAGATGTTAAGCAGCTTGAACAATATCCAAGTGGTAAGTTCGGTACGGAATCAAATAATCATATTTTTGAAAAAGATAGCGAGCACTGGATTTACCGCTAATGGATTTACTGCCTAAAAACAATACGAGCCGTAAGATTATTCATATTGATATGGATGCCTTCTATGCTTCAGTAGAAATGCGGGATAATCCATCAATTAGAAATAAAGCTGTCTTAATTGGTGGAGATCCGAAGAAAAATAAGGGTCATGGGGTTGTAGCGACAGCGAATTATATTGCCCGGCGTTATGGAGCTCATTCAGCGATGCCGACGGCTAAGGCGGTAAGATTAATACCAGCAGAGAAGTTGGTAATTATTCAACCAAATTTTGAAAAATATCGTGCTGTATCAGCTGAAATTCATCAATTGATGCATAAGATAACTGATCGCGTAGAATCTGTTGCGTTAGATGAAGCATATTTAGATGTTACTGAAAATAAGCTTAATTTAACCGATCCAGTTCGTATTGCCGCTTTACTTCAGGAAAGAATCTATCAAAAAATTGGTTTGACTAGTTCATTTGGGGTCTCTTATAACAAGTTTTTAGCTAAGATGGGCTCAGAATATGCCAAGCCTTTTGGGAGAACTGTAATTAAACCAGAAGGTGCTCGCGATTTTTTGGCAAAACAACCAATAAAGAACTTCCCTGGTATTGGACCAAAGACCCAAGAAAAACTGGCAGAGATGGAGGTTTATACTGGGGCCGATCTAAGAAAAATTCCAACTGATATTTTAATTAAAAAATTTAATCGAATGGGTTATCTCATGGCGCAGCATGCGCATGGTATCGACTTAAGAAGTGTCGTGACTGATTCAGAAAGAAATAGAAAGTCAATTGGCATTGAACGTACTTTTCATCAAAATTTATTTGATGAAAATACTGCTTTAACAAAATTGCGGTCATATAGTAGAGAACTTGAAAAAAGCTTAAAGGAGCGCCACTTTCTTGCAAATTGTGTTGTCTTAAAAGTACGCGATGCTAATTTTAAGACAATTACTAAAAGAAGGAAGCTAAAGCAGGGCACTAATGATAAAATTGTTATCTACGATACTGGGCGTGCTTTGTTCGCGACAGAAAAAAGCATGCTTTCAACTGGAATCCGGCTTTTAGGCCTTACTGTTACTGATTTTGAAGAGCATCCCGTTGAGAATATATCGCTAGAAATTTTTGATAATGAGTAATGATAAAATAAAAAGAAAAATTTAGGAGAAAAAATTAATGGCAACTTTTGATGAAATTTATGAAAAGATAAAAGAATATCCAACAATTATTTTGCACCGTCACACTAGTCCAGACCCAGATGCAATTGGTTCTCAAGCTGGTTTGGCTAGATCTTTGAGACTAGCTTTCCCTGATAAAAAAATCCTTTGTGCTGGTGAAAATGATGAAGGTGACTTAATTTGGATTAACAAGATGGATGAGGTTAAGCCAGAAGACTACAAGGGTGCTTTAGTTATTACAACCGATACTGCAAATACTCCTCGTATTTCTAACAAAAATTATGACAAAGGTGATCTTCTAATTAAGATTGACCACCACCCAGATGTAGATCCATATGCAGATATGAGCTATGTTGATCCAGATGCACCAGCTGCTTCTGAGATTATTTTTGATTTTTTAAAGGCAGAAAACTTACCAATCACTAAGGAAGTTGCAGCAGCTTTATATGCAGGTATTGTAGGTGATACGGGAAGATTTATGTATCCTGAAACTTCAGCTCATACTTTTGATGTTGCAGCTGAATTAACTAAAACTGGAATTAATATTACCGATATTGCTAGAGAAATTGCGGATGTTACTTTTGATGAAGCAAAATTACAAGCTTTAGCAATGGATAAGATGGAGATTGATCCAGTTGGAGCAGCTTATACAATTTTGATGCAAGATGATTTGAAGAAGATGGGGTTAACTGACGATCAAGCAAATGTTGCTGTTTCAACTCCTGGTCGAATTAAAGATGTTTTAGCTTGGAATGTATTTGTAGAAAAGCCAGATGGAACTTTCCGCGTTCATTATCGTTCAAAGGGACCTGTTATTAACCATTTAGCTGAACAGCACGATGGTGGAGGTCATGCCCTAGCATCTGGAGCTAATGCAAAAGACATGGATGAAGTAAAACAAGTCTTTAATGAAGTAGTAGAAGTAACAAAGAAGTATAAAGAAGAACATGGCACAAACAAGTAGTATATTTCAAAATGAAAAAATCCGGCCAGAACTACAAGCCGGATTAGAAAAAATTAATTTTAAGAAACCGACTAAAGTACAGTCTTCGGTTATTCCGGCACTTTTAAATAAAAAGAATGTTGTAGTGCAGGCTGCAACGGGATCTGGAAAGACTCATGCTTATTTGATTCCAATTTTGAATATGATTGATGAGAGTGCACCAGTAACGCAAGCAATTGTTACTGCACCAAGCCGTGAATTGGCTAATCAATTGTATAAAGTTGCGCGTCAGTTAAGGGATGCTAGTGGTTTAAATATTTCAATTGAATATTTAGGCGGTGGAAATGACCGTAATCGCCAAATTGAAAAGGCTGAAAGCAGAGCCCCACAATTAATTATTGCAACCCCGGGTCGTTTACATGATTTTGCATCTAAAAAGTTTATTAACTTGGAGAATGTAAAGGCCTTTATTATTGATGAAGCTGACATGACTTTAGACATGGGCTTTTTAGGTCAAATGGATGAAATTATGTCTAAGCTGGACAAAAAAGCAGTCTTAGGTGCATTTTCAGCTACAATCCCAGTTAAGCTCGAAAACTTTTTAAGAAAGTACATGTCAAAGCCAGAATTTATCGTTATTGACAATCCGGCAATTATTGCGCCAACGATTCAAAATGATTTAATTGACGTAGGTTCAAGAGACAAGAAATCAATTTTGTATAAGTTATTAACAATGGGACAGCCATATTTAGCCCTTGTTTTTGCCAATACGAAAAAGACTGTTGATGAATTAACGGACTACCTTGAAGAACAAGGCCTTAAAGTGGCAAAAATTCATGGTGGAATTACTGAACGCGAACGAAAGAGAATTATTCGTCAAGTTAGAGAAGGACAATATCAATACGTCGTAGCTAGTGACTTAGCTGCTCGTGGAATTGATGTACCCGGTGTTAGCTTAGTTGTTAACTATGAAATTCCAAAAGATTTAGAATTTGTAATTCACCGAATTGGTCGAACAGGCAGAAACGGGCTTGAAGGACATGCCATTACCTTAATCTATGATGATGAAATGAGTCAGATTGAGGACTTAGAAAAATTGGGTATTAATTTTGACTTTAAAGATCTTAGAAATGGTGAATTAGTTGAAAGAACTCACTATCACAGAAGAGATAATCGTCAAACGCGCAACCATAAACTTGATAACCGCATGATTGGTATGGTTAAGAAAACCAAGAAAAAAGTAAAGCCAGGTTACAAGAAGAAGATTAAACAGGCCATTCAAAAAGATCGTCAGCAAAAACGTAAGCTTGAAGAACGTCATCAAATTCGAAAAGCAAAGCGTAAACGTAAGCGTGAACGTGAGCAAGCACGTAGTAATTTTGACAACTAGAAAATTTGTAGTAAAATAAAGCACGTTTAGGACATATTATTAAAGTATTTTCTTCAAAGAGAGGACTGTTTGGTGAGAAGGTCTAGAAAATATTTAGTAATGCTACCTAAGATAATTAGAGAAATAAATATTTAAAGAGGTAACAAACACTGTTGCAATCAAGGTGGTACCGCGCTGGGAGCGTCCTTGTTTTATGCAATAGTGTTTTTTATATTTGTAGGAGAACTTTTTATGAAACAATTGACTAGTTCACAAGTACGTCAAATGTTCTTGGACTTTTTTAAAGAGCATGGCCACATGGTTATGCAAAGTGCATCATTAATTCCACAAGATGATCCAACCTTGTTATGGATTAACTCTGGTGTTGCTACAATGAAGAAATACTTTGATGGTTCCGTTGTGCCTAAGAATCACCGAATTACTTCTTCTCAAAAATCAATTAGAACTAACGATATTGAAAACGTTGGTAAAACCGCTCGTCACCAAACTTTCTTTGAAATGCTTGGTAACTTCTCAGTTGGGGATTACTTTAAAAAAGAAGTTATTCCTTGGGCTTGGGAATTTTTGACTAGTCCAAAATGGTTAGGTCTTGATCCAGATAAGCTTTACGTAACTGTTTATCCTAAGGATACTGAAGCATACCACATGTGGCACGATGTTGTTGGTTTACCTGAAGACCATATTGTTAAGCTAGAAGATAACTTCTGGGATATTGGTGAAGGTCCATGTGGTCCTGACTCAGAAATTTTCTATGATCGTGGTCAAGAAAATAACGATGTGGCTGAAGATGATCCAGAAAACTTCCCAGGTGGAGAAAATGCTCGCTACCTTGAAATTTGGAACATCGTATTTTCACAATTTAACCACTTACCAAATGGTAAATATGTTGACCAACCACATAAAAATATTGATACCGGTATGGGATTAGAACGTGTAGTATCAATTATTCAAGATGCTCCAACTAACTTCGAAACTGATTTATTTATGCCAATCATTAAGGAAACTGAAAAGTTAAGTGATGGCAAGAAGTATGCTGCAAATAAAGAAGATGATGTTGCATTTAAGATTATTGCTGACCATGTTCGTGCAGTAAGTTTTGCAATTGCTGACGGTGCACTTCCTTCAAACTCAGGACGTGGATATGTTTTACGTCGTTTAATTAGACGTGCTGACTTAAACGGCCAACGTTTAGGTATTAAAGGTGCATTCTTGTACAAATTAGTACCTGTAGTTGGCGAAATTATGAAGAGCCACTATCCAGAAGTTGTTGACCAACAAGCATTTATTCAAAAAGTAATTAAGAATGAAGAAGAAAGATTCCAAGTAACTCTTTCATCTGGTCTAAACTTACTTGATAATATCATTGCTGAAGCTAAGAAGAGCGATGATAAGACTATTTCTGGTAAAGATGCCTTCAAATTATTCGATACTTACGGCTTCCCATATGAATTAACTTTTGAAGCTGCTCAAGATGCAGGTCTTAAGATTGATAAAAAGGGCTTTGATGAAGAAATGAAAGCTCAAAAGGAACGTGCTCGTAAAGCTCGTGGTAACTTGCAATCAATGGGTTCACAAGATGTTACTTTGATGAATATCAAAGATAAGAGTGAATTTGAATATGGTACTTTAGAAGAAAAGCATGCCAAATTGATTGATATTGTTGTTGATGACAAGTTAGTTGATAAGGCAGATGGTGAACATGCAACTTTAATCTTTGATAAAACTCCATTTTATGCAGAGCGTGGTGGACAAGTTGCTGATCACGGTGAAATTTTGAACCAAAATGGTGAATTAGTTGCTCGTGTAACTGATGTACAACATGCACCAAATGATCAAAACTTGCACTTTGTAGATGTTATTTTGCCACTTGAAAAGGGACAAGAGTATGTCTTGAAAGTTGATCAAAAACGTCGTCGTGGCTTAAAGCATAACCATACTGCTACTCACTTATTGCATGCAGCTTTACGTGAAGTTTTAGGTACTCATACTCACCAAGCTGGCTCTTTAGTTGAACCAGATTACTTACGTTTTGACTTTACAAGCTTAGAGCCAATGACTAAGAAAGAAATTGCTAGTGTTGAAAAGTTAGTTAACGAAAAGATTTGGGAAGAAATTCCAGTCAAGACCACTGTTACTGACCCAGATACTGGTTTAAAGATGGGCGCTTTAGCATTATTTGGTGAAAAATATGGTGACACAGTTCGTGTTGTTCAAATCGATGACTTCTCCACTGAATTTTGTGGTGGTACACACTGTGAAAATACTGATCAAATCGGAATGCTTAAGATTGTTTCTGAGTCTGCTGTTGGTGCTGGTACTCGTAGAATTATTGCTGTCACTGGTCCAGAAGCTTACAAGTATGTAACAGACCGTGACGAAATCTTGAAAGAAGTTCAAGATGAAGTTAAGGCAACTAAGGCTGAAGACGTAGTTAATAAGATTTCTTCTATCGAAGATGATTTACGTGCAAGCCAAAAAGAAGCTGAACAATTAAAGGCTCAAATTAATAAGGCAAAAGCTGGCGATCTCTTTAATGACATTAAGAAAGTTAAAGATTTAACTGTAATTGCTGCGCAAGCTGATGTTGAAGGCATGAATGATTTACGTGAACTTGCTGACAACTGGAAGAGCAGCAATAAATCTGATGTTTTAGTCTTAGCTGCTGAAGTGAATGGTAAAGCTAATATGGTAATTAGCTTAGATGATAAGGCTATTAAAGCAGGACTTAAGGCTGGCGATTTGATTAAAACTGCTGCTCCAATCTTTGGTGGTGGCGGTGGTGGCCGTCCAAATATGGCACAAGCCGGTGGTAAGAATCCAGCAGGATTAAAAGATGCTATCGCTAAAGTGTTACAAGAAGTTGAAGAAAAACAAAATTAATTGAGTTCGTTCGATATTTCAAGTAAAATTAAGAAGAATAGGAGGAATTTTATTATGAGTTCGCTAGATAAAACAATGCATTTTGACTTTAACCAAAATAAGGGTAAGAATGTATACGATACTCTACAAGACGTATACAATGCACTTGAGGAAAAGGGCTATAGCCCAATTAATCAAATTGTTGGTTACTTACTTTCAGGCGACCCTGCATATATTCCTCGGCATAATGATGCACGTAATTTGATCTTGAAACATGAGCGTGATGAAATTATTGAGGAATTGGTTAAGAGTTATTTAGGTAAAAATAAATAATGCGATTACTTGGACTTGATGTTGGCTCTAAAACTGTCGGTGTTGCAATCAGTGACCCTTTGGGAATTACCGCTCAAGAGCTTGAAACAATTAAGATTGACGAAAGCAAGTTTAGCTTTGGTCTGCGTCAGATTAGAAAAATTGTACGTAAATATGATGTTGAAGGCTTTGTTTTAGGTTTACCTAAAAACATGGATGGTAGTAGTGGACATTCGGTAGAAAGAAGTAAACAGTATGGTGAGCGCTTGAAAGAAAAGTTTGACCTACCTGTTTATTACATGGATGAACGCCTTACAACAGTGCAAGCTGATCGAATTTTAGTTGAAGAAGCTGGCGTCCATGATCGTGTTGAACGAAAAAAAGTTATTGACCAAATGGCTGCTGTTTTAATCTTGCAAAACTATTTAGAAGCAACCAGAAAGGATAATTAAAATGAGTGAAAAAATTAACGCTAACCAAGATAATGATCGTCAAATTACTTTAGTTGACGAACAAGGTAATGAAGAATTATTTGAAATCTTATTTACTTTTACATCTGAAGATTATGGTAAATCTTACGTTTTACTATATCCAGCAGCTGTTAGTGACGATGATGATGTTGAAGTACAAGCTTTCAGCTATGATGCAGATGCAGATGGCGATGTAACTAGTTCTGACTTACATGAAATCACAGATGATGATGAGTGGAACATGGTACAAGGAGTTTTAAATACATTTTTGTCAGACGATCGCTTAAGCGGCGAATAATCTTTAAAAAAGACTGGCGATTGAAGCTAGTCTTTTTTGCTTAATCAAGGATGAGCAATGATTTCTTTTTTCATTTTATTAATTTTTATCTATTGTTGTTATGTAGGCTATCGGCGTGGTGTAGTATATGAAGGCTTAGCAGCTGGTGGATATGTAATCGGGCTAATTTTAGCCACTTTATTGTATAAACCATTTAGTAACTTTTTAAATTTGTGGGTTCCATATCCATCCGCAAATGATCGAAGCAGCTTTGCTTTCTTTGATAAAACTACGGGATTAACCTTAGATAAATCATTTTATGCAGCAATTGCTTTTTCAATTATTTTGTTGATTGTTTGTTGCTTATGGCGTTTTGTGATGCTAGGGTTTAATCAATTAAGATATGTTACGGTAAACTCTAACCTAAATCTCTGGGGAAGTTTAATTATTTCTTTTATTGTGACACAGATTAGTGTTTATTTGCTTTTGTTTATTTTAGCCACAATTCCTAATGATGGTTTGCAAAATATGCTGGGGCATTCTATTTTAGCAAGTGGTATCTTGCATTTTTCTCCTGGAATTTCCCAATTTTTTATAAATTTATTCATTACAACAATATAAAAAATGGTCCCAACTTTGGGGCCTTTTTGCTAGGTGGAATATATGAACTCTAAAATTATTGAAAAATTAGAATATAATCGCATAATTAAACAATTAAGTGATTTGGCTATTACGGCACCTGCAAAAGAGCAGGCTTTAACGTTAGTGCCAAGTAGTAATTTTGATGAAGTAAAAAAATCAATTGATCAAACTAGGGTCCTTTCTAATATTTTACGAGTTAAAGGACCAATGCCGATAACTGACTTTAAAGATGTTAGAGCTAGTTTGAAGCGTTTGAAGGTCAAGGCAAATTTAAATGGTGAAGAATTAGGTAATATTTTTCTAATTCTTAGCTTAGCTAAAAATGTTTCTCAGTTTACTGCTGACTTAGAAGAGCGTGAAATTGATACCCGACCGATTGAAAAAACTCTTAAAAATTTAGCAATTCCAGAAGACTTATTTAAGAAGTTGAATCAGGCAATTGAATATGACGGAACTGTTAAGGATACAGCTTCTTCTAAGTTAATGCAGCTGCGACATGATATTCAAAGCAATGAAACTGATATTAAAAATCACATGAATGATTATATCAGTGGAAAGCATACACAATATTTGTCAGAAAATATCGTAACCATTAGAGATGGGCGCTATGTATTACCTGTAAAACAAGAATATAAGAATAAATTCGGTGGAGTTGTTCATGATCAAAGTGCTAGTGGACAGACTTTATTTGTTGAGCCACAAGCAGTTTTAGTTCTTAATAACCGACAGCAAAATTTAATGGCTCAAGAGCGTCAGGAAATCCACCGTATCTTAATTGAATTGTCAGAACTTGCTGGTATGTATCAGAAAGAAATAAAAAATAATGCAGATGCATTAACACAATTAGACTTTTTAAGTGCTAAAAGCAAACTAGCTAAAGCAATGAAAGCTACAGAACCAGTATTAAATCAAGATCATGTTATTAAGTTGAGAAAGGCCCGACACCCATTAATTGATCCTAAAAAGGTTGTTCCTAATAATATTGAATTGGGAACTAGCTTTGATACCATGCTGATTACGGGACCTAACACAGGTGGTAAGACAATCACGCTGAAGACTTTAGGGCTGCTCCAATTGATGGCTCAAGCGGGATTATTCATCACAGCTGAAGAAGGCAGTCAATTAACTGTTTTTAATGAAATTTACGCCGATATTGGGGATGAGCAATCTATTGAACAGTCATTAAGTACTTTCTCATCACATATGGACCAAATTATAAAAATAATGAAAGATGTAACTGAGGATGATTTGGTTTTAATTGATGAATTGGGAGCCGGAACTGATCCTGAAGAGGGAGCTAGTCTAGCGATCGCTATTTTAGATGATTTACGGGGAGCACAAGCTAAAATTGCGATTACTACACACTATCCGGAATTAAAGCTTTATGGCTATAATCGTGCAAGAACTACGAATGCCTCAATGGAATTTGATTTAAAGAAACTTGCTCCAACGTATCGTTTGAGAATTGGTATCCCTGGACAAAGTAATGCCTTTGCCATTGCACATCAATTAGGGATGAATGAAGCTGTAGTCGACAAGGCTAGAAGTTTGATGAATGACGAAGATAGTGATATTAATAAGATGATTGAACGATTGACTGAGCAGACTAAGGCTGCTGAGCAACTTCATGAAACTTTAAAGCAAAATGTTGACCAAAGTATCACTCTTAAGCGGCAACTCCAGAATGGTCTTGACTGGTATAATCAACAAGTACAAAAGCAACTTGAAAAAGCTCAAGAAAAAGCTGATGAAATGCTTGCTAAAAAGCGTCAAAAAGCTGATAAGATCATCAATGATCTTGAAGAACAAAGAAGAGCTGGGGGTCAAGTTAGAACCAATAAAGTTATTGAAGCTAAAGGTGCTTTAAATAAACTTGAGCGTGAAAATCAAAACTTGGCCCAGAATAAGGTCTTGCAACGTGAAAAGCGGCGTCATGATGTAAGTGTTGGTGATACGGTGAAAGTTCTATCTTATGGACAACAAGGTGTAATTACAAAGAAACTTGCTGATCATGAATTTGAAGTTCAAATTGGCATTTTGAAAGTTAAAGTCACTGATCGGGATGTTGAAAAGATTAGTACACAAGCTGCTCCTAAGAAGGCAGAAAGAGCGGTTCGCTCGAGTCGTGGTCTTCGTTCTACACGTGCAAGTAGTGAGCTTGATTTAAGGGGACAACGCTATGAAGAAGCTCTAACTAACTTAGATCGCTATATCGATTCTTCCCTCTTAGCTGGTTTAAATACCGTCACAATTATCCATGGAATTGGAACTGGGGCAATTAGAAATGGTGTTCAACAATACTTGAAGAGAAACAGACACGTAAAGAGCTATAATTATGCGCCTGCTAACCAAGGTGGAACTGGAGCGACAATCGTTCATTTACAGTAAGCAATATACTTGCAAAAAGTAAGTAATTCTACTAAACTATACTTATAATTTAAAGAATTTATTTGTGAGGTAATAACAATGGTTGATGAAATTACAGATGCAACTTTTGAAGAAGAAACTAGCGAAGGCGTTGTTTTAATTGATTTTTGGGCAACTTGGTGTGGTCCATGTAAGATGCAATCACCAGTTATTGACCAACTTTCTGAAGAAATGGATGATGTAAAATTCACCAAAATGGATGTTGATCAAAACCAAGAAACTGCTCGTAACTTAGGAATTATGGCAATCCCAACTTTATTAATTAAGAAAGATGGAAAGATTGTTGACCGTTTAACTGGTTATACTCCTAAGGAAAAACTTGAACAAATTTTAGATCAATATACTGACTAATATAAATAACAAAAACCGGGTAAGCCTTTGTATTGAGACTTACCCGGTTTTTATTATTGCTATTCTTTTACTTGGTTAATAGTTAGTCAGATTGCGCAGTGATTTGAACTACATGCTTTTTAGTAACAGTAGCTGAAGCTTCAGTTGGAGTACCATTTTGGCGCTCTAAACATTCCGCAATAATTCCACTTTCAAGTGAAAATTCATCACTTTGGCTATCCAGTCTATCAGTTACGACCTGGCCGGATAATTCAAAAACTGCGGTATGTTTGCGATCTTTAAGTACTTTTAAAGTTCCAAATTGAGCCATATCAAAAAATTCGATTAAATCATCGATATCTGATAAATCATATTTACGACTAACATGTTTTCCGGCCCAGTAAAGAATTTCTTTGTCTTCGCTACCTAAAATGGTAGGTAAGATAAAATCACGATATAATGAATTTAAAAAATAAAGATGTTCGTTTGTATGTTCCATGCTTTCATTTCCTTTTGTTTTCTATATCATTTTAACTTAAAATAGGTGGAGTAGAAAAGAGAATTTAATCATCATTTGTTTAAAGGAGTTTTTTTAATGGATAATCGACCAATTGGAGTTTTAGATTCAGGATTAGGCGGCTTAACCGTTTTAAAAAAAGTAATTGAAAAAATGCCTAATGAGTCAACAATTTTTATTGGCGACCAGGCTAATATGCCGTATGGGGATCGCTCAAGAGAAGAAATTATTTCTCTAACTCGCGATAGTGTAAACTTCTTATTAAGTAAAGATGTAAAAATTATTATTTTTGGTTGTAACACAGCAACCGCTGTAGCAATGTCAACTATTCAGAAAGAAATACCACTACAGATAATTGGTGTTGTTCAATCTGGTGCTTTAGCTGCAGCAAGAACTACAGAGACTAAAAATGTAGCTGTAATTGGTACTAAGGCTACTGTGGATAGTCATTCTTATTTAAAGGAAATTCAGTATCGTGATCCAGAAATTAAGGTCAGTGAATTTGCTCAGCCTAAATTGGCACCACTAGCTGAAGAAGATCCCGATGAAGATACTAAGAATGCAGTGGTTAGTGAAAGTTTAACCCCATTGAAAAATGCTGATTATGATACCTTAGTTTTGGGCTGCACACATTATCCTTTATTGAGAGACGAAATTGTGGCTGTGGTGGGTCAAGATAAAAAAATTGTAGATCCAGCTGATCAAGTGGCACAATATACATATAATGTTTTGCGACGTGATGATTTATTTGCTGAGAGTACTGCTCTGGTAAAACATGACTACTATACAACTGGAGAAGCAAAGAAGTTTACTGAAATTACCCGTCAATGGATGAATGACGACACGATAGTTGGTCATCATGTAGATGCTGAGGATTAAAAATGGATACTTTATTATTTGCAACTAACAATAAAAATAAGGCTAGAGAAGTTGAAGAGGCTTTAAAGAAAATAAATTTTCCCATTCATGTAATTACTAATCAGGATCTAACTGATCCTCCTCATGTTTTAGAAACTGGGACAACATTTTTAGCTAATGCAAAACTAAAAGCTCATAAAATGGCAGAGTTCAGTAATTTGCCAACTCTTGCTGATGATTCAGGTTTATCAGTTGATAAATTAAACGGAGCTCCTGGAGTTCATTCTGCTCGCTATGGAGGAGAAGCTCATAATGATGCCTTAAATAATGCAAAATTGTTAGCTGAACTAGGTGGTGTTCCTCAAGAGAAAAGACAAGCTACCTTTCATACAACTATGGTAGTTTCTTGGCCTGGTAGATTTGATGATGATTTAGTAACGCAAGGTGAAATTAGAGGCGAAATTTTGACTTATCCGCGGGGGGATGGTAATTTTGGCTATGATCCACTTTTCTTTGTTCCTGATAAGGGGAAGACATTTGCTGAAATGACAGTAGATGAAAAAAATGCTATTTCTCACCGTGGCCAAGCTTTAAGAAAATTACTTGCTGAGCTACCAACTTGGTGGAAAAAAATGGAAAATGAATAATTAATAGTTATTTAAAAGACTTAGTTCTGATATTTTATTGGAATTAAGTCTTTTTGTTATTTATATGTTAAATAATATCTTTTATTTATATATGAAAGCGCTATACTAAAAATGAAAGAATAGTTATATAAGTTTAAGTAGATTTCGAGGTTATAGCATATGAAAAAAGTTCTGGCGATTAATTCTGGAAGTTCGTCTTTCAAATATAAGTTATTTTCTTTTCCTAATGAAAAAGTAATTGCTTCGGGAATGGCCGATAGAGTAGGAAAAGAAAATGCTGTCTTTAAAATTAAATTGAGTAATGGTCAAGAATATATAAAAAATCTGCCTATTCATAATCAAGAAGAGGCAGTTAAATTATTAATTGAGGATTTAAAAAAATTTCACGTAGTTGAAGATTTGCGAGAAATTAGTGGTGTTGGTCATAGAGTAGTAAATGGAGGAGAAATTTTTAAAGAATCCGTCCATGTTAAAGAAAAGGAACTACAGGAAATATTTGATCTGGGAGAGCTAGCACCGTTGCATAATATTCCAGAAGCAAATGGTATTAAGACATTCATGAGGATCATTCCTAATGTACCTCAAGTAGCAGTTTTTGATACTTCATATCATCAAACTTTAGATCAGATTCATTATCTTTACTCCATTCCTTATGAGTATTATCAAAAATATGGTATTAGAAAGTATGGTGCGCACGGAATTTCAATTTCTTATGTGGCACAACGTGCGGCAAAAATGCTTAATAAGAATCCTAACTTAGTCAATCTGATTGTTTGTCATTTAGGATCTGGGGCTTCTGTTACCGCAGTAAAAAATGGAAAATCTTATGATACTTCAATGGGAACTAGTCCACTTACTGGGGTAACAATGGGAACTAGAAGTGGTGACTTTGACCCAGCTGCCTTACAACGTTTAATGCATAAAACTGGAATGAATATCGATGAAGCTGTTAAAGTTTTGAACTATAAATCAGGATTATTGGGGATTTCAGGTATATCTTCAGATATGAGAGATTTAATTGAGAGCAAAGATAAACGTGCAAAGCTAGCTCGAAAGATATTTATTAATCGTGTAGTTAGGTATGTTGGTGCATATGCAGCTGAATTAAATGGTGTTGATGCAATTATATTTACTGCTGGAATTGGAGAACATGATCCTGGCATTAGAGCAGGAGTGATGGCATCATTAAAATATTTAGGACTAGATCCTGATTTTAAAGCTAATCGGACAGATGGAGAAAAGTTTATTTCTAAACCTAATTCAAAAGTAAAAGCAATGATTGTTCCTACCAACGAAGAATTAATGATTGCTCGTGAGGTAGTGCGAGTTTTGCAATAAAAAAAGATTAAGTAGGATTAGACAAAGGTCTAACTACTTAATCTTTTAAGAAGTAGTAGTATTTTCTTGTTTTGTAGGTATAGAACTAAATTTTATATCTTGTTGATTAAACTCTTTGATATAGGCGCCCAGATAAGCATTTTTTACCTGGCTTTGACTGTTAGTCACTACTTGAAAATGAATCTGGTAAGTAATACTTGAACCGGTTTGATTGATAATGCCAATAATTTGTGGTCCCTTTTTAATTTGATTTTTAAACTTATCTTTGAGTGCTGCATTTACTGTGTTAATTGCATGGTTAACGGTTGTAAGATCGTTATCAACAGATAAATTCAAATCAATGTTCATACTCCATCCAGAATGTGAACCATGAGTTAAATTTTCTACAATAGTAATATTGCGATTGGGAATATAAATAACTGCCCCATTGGTAGTTTTAAGACGAGTATTACGTAAAGTAAAAGAAAGAACAGTTCCAGTATAGGTTCCAATCTTGACAGTATCACCAATGTTATATTCGCCCTCACTGAAAATATTTATTCCCGTTATTACGTCACTTACTAGGCCTTGTGCTCCCATCCCTAAAGCAAGAGAAACAAGTCCCACACTAGCGATAAGAGTGCCAACTGGAATACCTAGAAGTGTTAAAAGACTGTATAAATAAAACAAAAGAATTGTATATTGAAAAAGAGCAACACCAAGTTGAGCTAAGGTCCTTTTTCGACCAGTCATGTTTTCTTGAAACTTTGGATTTTTCAGTAAGTAGCGAGTTAATAAGCGTTTACCTATACGCCAAATCAAGAAAAAGATTCCAGTTGTAATTAGAATTTGAGTACCACGACTTAAGAGCGTATGAAGTACACTATTCCAATCAATTAGAGAATCAACATTACTATTTTTTTTAGTTGTAGATGTTCCTTTTAAAATCGTTGACCAGTTCAAAACATCATCTCCTTAGCAATTTCTTTAGATAGTATATCAAAAAGTAAGGTACTATTTCATTGCTTGAAGGGAGGAATAATGCTAGACTTTTTATGAGAGGAATAATTAATGGAGGATAGATTATGTCAATTTCATATGGTGCATTAGCTGGCTTGATTGCAGCAGTTGCCTTTTTAATCTTAGTCTTATTTACTTTGCCTTTAATTGTTAGAGCAACTAAGACAATGAAGAAAGTTGACTCAACTATGGATAGCGTTAATATAGCTGTTGATGACTTAACTAAGCAGACTGCAGTATTGATGAAACAAAGTGAAGATTTATTAGAAAAAAGTAATGCTCTTCTAGCCGATGTAAATGGTAAAGTAACTGAATTAGAACCAGTTGTAAAAGCAGCTGCAGATTTAGGTGAAAGTGTGTCAGATATTAATTCTTCATCAAGAAGAATGATTGAGCGCTTCTCTGGTATGGGTATTAGAGGAGCTGGAATTGGCATCTTTTCATCTCTAGTTAGTCGAATGTTCGCAAGACGTAAGCGTCGTCGTGGGGAAGACTAATATTTATTAAAGGAGAACAATTATGCGTAAATTAGGTGGATTTTTATTAGGTAGCGTTGTCGGTTTAGGTGTTGGCTTGATTGCTGGCTCATTATTATTACCAGAAGAAACAACTGATGATGTAAAGAAAAAGCTAGCTGAAAACGAAAAGTTACAAGACTTAAAAGAAAAATATGACAAGGGAACTGAAGCAATTAAGAATCAATTAGCCTCATTCCCTAAATCAGTTGAAGATGATTCAGAATTGAAAGATTTTGATGATATCGTAATTGATGATACTAACAAAGATCTTGGTGAAGATGAAAAATCTGACAAAGAAGCTGTTAGTGATCTAAATAACGCTGAAAAAAATTAATTAATATTAAAGAATCAAGTTTTCACTTGGTTCTTTTTTGTATAAAAAACTGGTGATAGAGATAATCTATCACCAGTTAATTTAGTATAAATTAGTCTTTAACGGGAATGTATTTCAATTCTTTGCTTGTTTTAGTAAAAGTCTCAAAACCATTCTTTGTTACAACCCCACAGTCTTCGATTCTAACACCAGCTACGTTAGGGATATAAATACCTGGCTCAATTGAGAAACACATGCCTTCTTCAAGAACAACATCATTTCCTTCCATAATTTGTGGAAATTCATGAACGTTCATCCCGATACCATGACCAAGACGGTGGATGAAGTATTCACCATAGCCTGCTTTAGTTATGATATCTCTAGCAACAGCATCAAGTTCGCTAGCTGTAATACCAGGCTTTGCGGCTTCAATCGCTGCTTGTTGAGCTTCACGATCAACTTCGTATATTTCTTTTTCTTTAGCAGTTGGTTCTCCGTAAGCAACAGTTCTACTTGAGTCAGAAGCATAGCCATTATGCATTGTTCCAAGGTCAAAAAGAACTAATTCATTTGGTTCGATTTTATTCATGGTTGGACCAAGATGAGGGTTAGCAGCATTTTTACCAGCTTGAACGATTGTTTCAAAACTAGTGTGCATTACACCTTTTTGAAGTTTTAACTGGTAATCAATTTGACCAGCAACGTAGCGTTCAGTTACACCATTTTTAAGTGCATTAAAGCCAATTTGAAAAGCAAAGTCTGCTTCTGCACCAGCAGCCTTTAATTGTTCAACTTCCTCTGGTGTTTTACGTAAGCGTGCTTCAGCAACAAATGGGGATACATTAGTTGTAAATGAAGAATCAGGAAAGGCGATTCTTAATGCTTCTAAGCGATCAACTGAAAGATGGGCTTTTTCAATAGCAACATTATTTGGAGTACCAATACGTTGATTTACCAAGTCAGCGATTTTTGACCATGGATTTTCGTGATCAAGATAGCCATAAACATCTCCATCCCAGGCCGAATTTTTAGCTTCTTCAACGTTTAACTCAGGTGCAAAAATAAAGTCTGCCTTATCTTTAAAAGCAAGTAAAGCAAAAATTCTTTCATGAGGATCCATACTGTAGCCGGTAAAGTAATTAATACTAATTGGATCAGAGATGTAGGCAACATCATTATTGGTTGAAATTAGCCAATTTTGTAACTTATCTAAGTTCATAATTTTAACTCCTTTTTTAACATATACTGGGAGTATACCATATAATATGGTAAAATAATTAGTTTTTAGTCGTAAACGGTTGCAATGTCTTGATATTCTTGATAAGTTATAAAAGAGTGTTTTTACAGGAGTGTGAGAAATTTATGCAAAAACAAGAAGTAACTATTTATGATGTTGCTCGTGAAGCAAAAGTTTCTATGGCTACTGTTTCAAGAGTAGTAAATGGAAATAATAATGTACGTAAAGAAACACGTGAAAAGGTATTAGCTGTCATTGATCGTTTGCATTACCAACCTAATGCTGTAGCTCAAGGATTAGCTTCAAAGAGAACTACAACAGTTGGTTTGATTGTTCCCGATTTAACGAATATGCACTTTGCAGAATTATCTAAAGGAATTGACGATATTGCTACTATGTATAAGTACAATATCTTACTTTCTAGCGTCGGTAATACGTTGTTAAATGAAGATCAAGTGATCCAAAACTTACTTAATAAGCAAGTTGATGGTGTAATTTATATGTCAAACTTAATGAGTGAAAGTGCACAAGAGATTTTTAAGCGCACTAATACACCAGTTGTTTTGGCAGGTACTGCTGATGCAAATCAAGATTTTCCTAGCGTAACAATTGACTATAAGGCAGCTGAAAAAGAAGCTTTAGGCTTATTATTAAAGAATGGTAAAAAAAATCTTGCTTTAGTTGTTGGTGATGGAAAAGCTTATGTTAATAAGAACAATCGCTTTGTAGCTTATAAAGATTTTATGGAAGAACATAATTTAGATAATGTTCATATCTATGAAGATGCTAAAACTTACGAAGATGGCTATGAATTATTCGAACAAATTAAAGCAGATAAAGTAGATGGAATTATTGCTACTCGTGATGTAACTGCAGCAGGTATTATTAATGCAGCAGTTGATGCGGGCGTATCCATTCCAGATGACTTAGAAATTATCTCTGCAGCTTCAACTAATGTGGCTAAAATTGTTCGTCCACAATTAACCACTGTTCAACAACCGCTTTATGATATCGGTGCTGTTGCAATGAGAATGTTAACTAAATTAATGGGTGACGAAGAACTAGATGAAGCTCATGTTATCTTGCCATATACTTTAAAGCAATCTCGTTCTACTAAATAAAGTATAGTTATACCAAAAATCCTCTTAGGTTGAATTCAACCTAAGAGGATTTTTTAATATGAAAATTTCGGCTCTTTTGCAAATCCTGTTGATGGATAATTTTAAGAAGGAATTAAGCAGCTAAGAAATAGCTGTTTGATTCC
>PPYF01437616.1_pt1 | contig 48220 bp, 69 predicted proteins | sample 1559871 | NCBI WGS metagenome assembly PPYF01 (sample SAMN08240021, study PRJNA423297) | Human gut metagenome, whole genome shotgun sequencing project.
GCTACGGGCTGATGCAGATACACACCATCAACATGGAGTACCTCAGCAGCAATATCGGAACCACCGACCTCACCGACCCGGAGCAAAACATCCAAGCAGGGGCATTTATCCTTGGTGGCTATCTTGAAAAGTACAGCCTGACGGACAGCCTGATGGCGTACAATCTCGGCGAGGGCGGAGCAAAGCGGCTCTGGAAGCAGGGCATCCACGAAACCGGCTACACCAAAAAGGTGCTGGAGAGCATCGAAGGAAACAGAGTTTAAGGAGGTAGAGTAATGTTTGAACTGATGTACTTAATCGCACTGCCAAGCCTGTTTCTGCTGGTTCTGTGCGGGCTTTATGGCTTAACGACATGGTTTTCCATGCAAAAAGAAAAAGCTCTGACAAAGCGTCAGAGCCGAGCAAAAGCAAACGGAAAGGTTGTTCCACCGACCGAAGTGACCAACCTTTCCGTATACGGGAACTAAAGGAATTAGTTCTTTCCCATTGTACACCATTTTATTAAAAAATGCAAGGGAGGAAAAATGACGTGAGAGATTGGACAAGCGAAAACGAGCGCTACGATGCACAGTGCAGGGAACCGCAGGGAATCATTTGTTCCCAGTGCGGAGAGCGATGCAGTGAAGAGAGGATCACCCATCTGGATGGCAATCCGATTTGCGACGACTGCCTAAAGGAGTACATCGAAGAGTACAGCAAAAGCCATGCAGAAGATTTTACAGAAGACTTTATCTCCGAAAATTTGGATGAACGCTCCGCTGACTACTGGGAGAACGACATGAGCGACCAGCAGAGGAAAGAAGTCATGCGGCTGGCTTACTTACAAGCAAAGCAGATGCATAAGGAGTACCACGCACACGACATCGAGGAGAGCGACCGTGAGTTTTGCTTTGCATCGGACGACTACACAGATTTTGTGAGGGACAGGCTATGTTGGTAGATAATCGGACAGATTGGCTCAAGGCACGGCGGAAAGGGATTGGCGGCAGCGATGCCGCCAGCGTCCTTGGAATCTCCCCTTGGAAAAGCAATGTGCAGCTGTGGGAAGAAAAAACCGGAATCGCAGAGCCGGAGGACATTTCGGACAAAGAGGTTGTTCGATTCGGGAAGGAATCGGAAGCGGCTATCAGAAGGCTGTTTGAGCTGGATTTTCCACAATTCCATGTTGATTATGATGAATTTGGCATGAAAGCAAACGAGCCGGACTGCCCGTTTATCTTTGCAACACTGGATGGAGAACTTACCGACCAGAATGGCAGGAAGGGGATTTTGGAAATCAAAACTACCGAAATCCGACGCTCTGTTGATTGGAAAAAGTGGAATGGACAGATACCGGATTATTACTATGCGCAGATTGTCCACCAGATGCTCTCCACAGGATATGAGTTTGCAATCCTAAAAACCAGAATCCGGGAACGCAGCGAGTATGGCTGAAAGGCAACAGTCCGTCACTACCGCTTCGAGCGATGCGATATGCTGGAGGATATTGCTTACTTAAAAGAAAAAGAAATCGCCTTTTGGCAGGCGGTACAAACCAAAGTCAGACCGGCGTTGATTTTGCCGGAGATTTAAAGGAGGAACAAGGAATGGAAGTCAGACTGACACCTTCAATCGAGCAGGTTATCCCGCCGCAAATCAGCTTCAACTTCGAAGAAATCAAAGAGGAGCTAGCGGGGAAACTGCAAGTTTACCAGCAGATGGTAGTTACAGAGGGCGGAATCAAAGAAGCAAAGGCAGACAGAGCAAACCTTAACAAATTTAAAACTGCTCTTTCCGACAGCAGGAAATCTGTAAAGCGCCAGTGGAATCAACCACTTTCCGAGTTTGAGGACAAGATGAAAGAGCTGGAACAGATGGTGGATGCTCCGATCAGCGCCATCGACAGACAAATCAAGGCTTTTGACGAAATCAAAAAGCAGGAGAAGCGGCAGGAAATTGAGAATTTCTTTGCAGAAAACATCGGGGAATTAGAAGAAATCTTGCCTCTTGCAAAAATATGGAATGAGCGTTGGCTCAATGTTACCTATCCGGTAAAGGATATTGAGCGTGAGATTTTGGAAGCTATCCGCAAAACCCACAACGACATTGGTATTATCGTAGCAATGCAGCTACCCTGCACCGAACAGATGATTTCCACCTACTTGGATACGCTGGACATGAGTGCGGCGATGGAAGAAAAGCACCGCTACGAAGAAGCTCAGAAGACAAAAGCTAGGCTGGAAAAGCAGCAGGCTGAGCCGGTAGTAGTAAAGCCGCAACCAGTAGCGGTTGAACCAGAAGTTGAGCCGGAAAGAATCGCAGAAGAACCCAAAATCAGCGCACAGCCAGACCTTCAAGTTCTGGATTTTCGTGTATGGGTAACACCGGCACAGAAGCAGGCGCTTAGAGAATTTCTAATTCGCAATCACATTCGATGCGGGAGGGTTGAGTAATGGCAAATAGCTTGGTAAAAGGTGAGAAAAAACAGCCGTCGTTCAGCGTGTTTTTAACGCAGGATGCAATCAAAAAGAAAATCAATGAAGTAATTGGCGGCAAAGGCGGACAGCGGTTCATGACCGCTATCCTTTCCGCAGTTACCAACTCCCCGGCGCTGCAGGAATGCGAATCAATGTCTATCCTGAATTGTGCGTTCCTGGGCGAGGCTTTGAATCTTTCCCCTTCTCCTCAACTGGGACAGTATTACATGGTGCCGTATAAAAAGAAGGACAGAAACGGCAATGTTTTAGCGGTAATCGCTCAGTTCCAGCTTGGCTACAAAGGTTATATTCAGCTTGCAATCCGCTCTGGATATTACAAAAAAATCAATGTGATTGCCATCAAAGAAGGGGAACTGAAACACTTTGACCCTCTCAACGAGGTAATCGAGGTAGAAATTATTCAGGATGAGCGTGAGAGGGAGCAGGCAAAGACGATTGGCTACTATGCCATGTTTGAGTATCTGAATGGGTTCCAGAAGGCAATGTATTGGAGTTACGAAAAGATGCAATCGCACGCTGACCAATACTCGCAGGCATACAGTGCAGAAGCACACCAAAGAATTTTAAGAGGGGAAGTTCCTCAAAAAGATATGTGGAAATACTCCTCTTTCTGGTACAAGGATTTTGATGCTATGGCATACAAAACGATGTTGCGCCAGCTGATTTCCAAATGGGGCATCATGTCTACGGAGCTTCAGATGGCGATGGAAAACGATATGGTAGCTATCCGGGATGATGGCACACCGGAGTATGTAGATAACGATACGACACCGATTGAGCCTGCACAGGCTCCGGTATACGAGGCACAGTCAACAGAGATTCCGACCGGAAACAACATCGAGGATGATTTCTTCGCAGGGCTGGAACCGCCGCCGGAACGATAAAGCAAAAGGAGGATAGGGACAATGGAGGAAGGATGGCTTTCAGGGTACATACAGGACTATGATGGGCAGGCTTTAACTCTCATTGTCCCTTTTTCCGATTCAGAGTACATCAAAACCCATAGTGTTACAGAGTGCTCTGTGAGGGTCGAGGACGGTCGGAGAATCAGCGCAGTACAAAGACGCAAAGTTTACGCTCTTATCCGCGATATTGCCGACTGGACGGGCTACGAGCCGCAGGAGCTGAAAGAATTGATGAAGTACGATTTTATATCCCAGCAGGAGGACGGAACACAATACTTTAGCCTGTCCGATGCAGACATGACAACAGCAAGAAACTTCATCACTCACCTGATTGACTTTTGTGTTACCAATGCCGTTCCTTGCAAGGTCAGCCTTTTGGAGCAGTGCGAGGATATAGAAAAGTATCTGTATGCCTGCGTTGCCAATCGTCGCTGCGCAATCTGCGGACAAAAGGCAGACATTCACGAAGTGGAGCGAGTAGGCATGGGGCGAGACCGCAGGAAGATGCACCACCTAGGGCAGTTGGTTGAGCCGTTATGCCGACAGCATCACCAAGAGGTGGACCAGATGGGACAAAAGAGCTTCGACGAAAAATATCATTTGCAGGGCATTAGATTGGATGAGCAGCTTTGCAAAATCCTGAAATGGAGGAAATAGGGATGCTAAACAGGGTAGTTTTAATGGGGAGGCTGACCGCTGACCCAGAGTTAAAGAAAACAACGAGTGACCTTTCTGTGCTATCGTTCACGGTAGCGGTTGAGCGCAATTACAGCGGCAAAGATAAACAGACAGATTTTATCAACTGTGTTGCATGGAGACAGACGGCAGAGTTTATTAGCCGGTACTTCTCCAAAGGCAAGATGATTGCGCTGGAAGGTTCCATTCAGGTCCGCAACTACACGGACAAGAACGACAACAAGCGGCAGGCAGTAGAGGTTTTGGTATCTCAGGCGTATTTTGCAGGGGACAACTCACAGAAGCAGGGACCGGCAGCGGATACAAAGAACTATCCCCCAATCACTTATTCTTCGGGAGCTCCCGAAGACTTCACCGAAGTTCCAGAGGAAGAGGGAGACCTCCCGTTTTAATATGGTCAGAAAGAGGTAAAGTATGGCACGTCCGCAAAAGGAAGGCTTGGAATACTTTTCTTTGGATGTGGATTTTTTCTCGGACCGCAAAATCAAGATTTTAAAAGGCAGGTTCGGTGCAGATGGCATCACTTATTATCTATACCTGCTGTGTGAGATTTACAAGGGACATGGCTACTACCTGGAGGTAGACGAGGATTTTGATTATATTACCTCCTCCGAGCTGGGTATGAGCCCTGAAAAAATAGGGCAGATGAGGAAATTCTTATTGGAACGGTCACTGTTTGATAACAAACTTTTTCAGTCGGACACTATCCTCACGTCCACCTCAATACAGAGACGATTTCAGTTGGCTGTAAAGTCCCGAGCCAGTAAAAACCCGGTCGTCGTCAATCCAAAGTTTTGGCTTCTTTCAAAAGAAGAAACGCAAAGCTTTATTAAAATGCACCCTATTTTAAATAATTCCGAGAAAAACCCCCGTTATTCCGAGAAAAACCCTAGTTATTCCGAGAATTATGACATAAAGAAAAGTAAAGAAAATGTTGTTGTTGTTGTTACGCGCGCGCGTGAAGAAATGATACGCTGTTTTGAACAGAATATGGCTCCGACGACGATAGCAGTGGAACGGGAAATCGGCGCTTATCTGGAAGAAAAACAAGTAACTCCCGAGCTGATGAGGGCAGTTATTGAGTATTCAGCATTGTCGGGCGCGAAAAGCTGGCGTTATGTGCAGACGGTATTAGATAATTGTCTCCGGGAAGGTATTGCGACACCGGAACAGTTCCGACAAAACATACGCTCGGAATCCAACGGACAACGTACAAGAAAAAAAGAAGAGCCATGTTCGTCGTCAATCGACTTTGAGGCATTGCAGCAGTATGTCACCTATGGAGGGCACTATGAAAGCGAAAAAAAGACAATGTAAAATTTTTTATTGTGACCGTAGAAGAGGAAGATTTTGCTGTGCGGACTGCGGGTACAAAGACTGCACGAACAGCGCACGATGCAAAAAGCCATGCCTAAATGACCCAGAGCTGTGCGGAGCTGTTTTGGAAAAGGATGATAAAAATGTCTAAGCGACAGCAGCAACAGCTAGAAAAGCGGTCAGCGGGCTTTATGGGGGAGTTTAAAAAACTCCTCTACCGACACCAGGCATGGGAAGTATGGAGCGATTTCTGCACGATGGCAGCCATCTCCATAGCCAACGCGGTGGACAAGGCGCTGGCTCGAATGGATGAAATCCCTTTGTCCACCGCAAGAGAAACAAAATCAGGAAATGGAGCCGGCTATCCTGATAAAACATCATTCAAAATCACAGACGTTTCAGAATATTGGAGGAATCACAATGACAATGGAGCAGTTAAACAAGCAGATGGAACAGTATCAAAAAGGCAGTTTGGAACACTGCATCGGCATGGAATTGCTGGAACTGTGCAAGGGAAATGAGGGAGCATCCGAGATTGTAGAGCAGGACCTTGCAAAGAAGGGGATGGCTCTTTCGGATTGTGCAAAGAAGATTCGAGATTACGCCAGAAACCACCAGAAGGGCGGATTTTTTGAGATGGACGATGCGCTCTCCGAAAAACTGGTTTGCGAGTTTTACGGAATCAGCAAAGCTGAAGCTGGTGCTTCTGAGGCTGCTTCTGAAGAGCCGCAGGAGGAACAGCAGGAAGAAGTAACAGGGCTTAGTTTTTCCTTGGAAGATTTGTTGTAGGAGGCAGGCAGTATGCGTTTGGCAGAAAAGCGGGAATGGATGGCGCTCCCTTACGATCCGGCACCGGCAATAGAAGTACCAGAGTATAGCGAAAAAACGTTTTGTGGCTATCACCGCAAAGGTAGAAACTACATAGCAGGAGCAAGAACAGAGGGGGATACACTGATTTTTACTGTATACAGCAGTTCAGGAGCCCCGGTTTACCGCACGTTCCAAAAACCGGATGAGCTATTTTCCCAGTTCCCAGGCAGGGAAAAACCAAGTGATGCAACGATAGCAAATGCACTGGACGGGTCCGGCTGGTATCACATGATGCCGGAAGATACAAATTTGGTAAGAGCATGGTGCAAAAATAATGCTCCGTTCCCTTTTGTAAGTTCAGGGGATGGTGGAGTAACTATCCTGAAAAGGTATCAGGAAGCGGTGAGAAAAACCGAATTAAACCGCCGCCGAGACAGAACAAAAAAGATGGTGGACGAGGTGATGAAGGAGATACACCCACTCCCGCAGAAGGTGCTGGACTGGATACGGGACGAGGTGATGAAGCCTTATCGGTACATCTTTTACAATTACCAAAAGGGAAAGAAAATCCAGAAAGGATTTTGCTCCTACTGCAATCAGATGGTGGATATCCAAGGAGCCAAACACAAAGGAACGGCAATCTGCCCTCATTGTCACAGCGAAGTCACCCTCATTGCAAACGGAAAATACAGGGACAAGGTGGCGCGAATGCAGGACCAAAGTCACTTTGTTTATATCCAGCCCACAAAGGATGGTTGGTGTGCCCGGTATTTTGATGTTGTTTCAGTGATGGACGGGCGCGGTGACAAGGACAGCAGCCGGTATCACCACAAGGAAATCGGACGGTATTTTTACAGTACACAGAAGAGCTGCTACACCGGCTTCTATGAGTGGAAGAATTTCTTCCAGACTGGTGAGATGCGATTTTGCAAGGTGGATGAAAGGTTTTCGATGCCTTGCAAGATTTACCCGAAAAGTCTTAACGCGGTCCGACAAAAGGATTCCAGATTGCGATATATCCCGCTGGAAGACATAGCAGCGCACATAAAAGAGGATGCCTGCCTGCTGATTGACGCTTGCTGGAGGACACCACTGCAAGTGGAGTATATGGCAAAGATGGGATTATACCGGATGCTGGAGGAAAGCGTGAGCCGGTACGGGCACAAAATCCCAGAAGGCAAAACACCAGCGGAGATGTTTGGGCTATCAGGGCAGCCGTTGAAGGCAATCCTCAGTATTAACCCAAGCTGGGGAGAGGTTGAGACATATCGAAAAATCACAGAAAATCAAAAAAATGCAGATGTTGATGTTTTCTGTCGGCTCTACCAAAAGTCCGGGTATCATATGCGGCTTCCGGAGCTTGCAAAATATATTTCTCTGCCCAAAATTGAAAACTACTTGGAAAAGCAGGAGAAGCTGCGACCGGAGGTTCCGGAGGACAGGCGGGCTGATATGATTTTAGGCGACTGGCTGGACTATCTGAGAGATTGTCAAAAACTCGGATACGACATGAAGGAGGACAGAATTCTCAGACCCAAGGATTTAGGGACTGCTCATGAAGAAACCGCCGTTTTAGCGAAAGAAAAGGAGCAGGAAATCACTCGGGAGGGAATCCAAAAAAGGGCAAAAGAAGCCCAGAAATACGCATGGGAGCAAGACGAGTTACTTATCCGCCCGATTGCAACGCTAAAAGAACTGGTAGCAGAGGGGACAAAATTGAAGCATTGTGTGGCAGGGTACGCCTCGTCTTATGCCGAAGGAAGATGCAAACTGTTTTGCATCCGAAAGAAATCAGCACCGGATACCCCGTATTACACCTTGGAGCTTGGAAGGAATGATAAACTCATCCAGTGCCGAGGGTACCGAAACGATGTGGAGAACGGGTACAAGATGCAGGAGGACGTCCGAAAATTTGTAGACCGGTGGATGAGCAAAGTGGTCAACAAGAAGAAAAAAGAGCGCATCAAAGTAAACGCAGCATAGGAGGACATCAGGATGTACGAAGTTGAAAACATGGATTTTGAAGAAATTGCAGAAATGAGCTTTGAAGAAATGGAATCCGAAACACGCCTGCAGCAGTTGGCAGTGGAGATTGTAACCTTTGACCGACAGGCAAAAATCACAGCAGTAAGCTGCGCTATCGAAATCGGGGAGCGCCTGCTGGAGGCAAAAGACCTTGTTCCACATGGAGAGTGGGGAAACTGGCTGAAGGTGAATGTGAACTACAGCCAGTCCACTGCAAACAACTTCATGCGGCTTTACAAGGAGTACGGGAACGACCAGGGGAGCCTGTTTACCACGCTGACAAATTCACAGACGATTATGAATCTGGATGTTTCCAAAGCCCTTGCACTTACCGTGCTTCCACCAGAGGAGCGAGAGGAGTTTGTATCAGAGCACGATGTAGAGAGTATGTCCACCCGGGACCTGAAAGAAGCCTTGCAGGAAAACAAGGAGCTTAAACAGCAGCAACAGCAGCTGAAACATCTGCTGGAAGAAAAGGAACGGCAAGCCACCGAAAGTGCTTCCCAGCTTGATATTGCTATCAGTGAGCGGCAGAGGATGCAGGATAAGCTTAACGAAAGCGTAAACCGAAATGCCGGATACGAAAAATCGCTGCAACTTAAAATTGATGCAGCAAAGAGATTGGAAGCGGAAAAGAAGGCTGCGGAAGAAAAGCAGAAGGAAAGTGAGAAAAAGGCTCAGGAGCTTCAGCGGAAAATGGAGGAGCTGGAAAACCAAAAGCCAGAAGTGGACCAGCAGGTCATTGGAGAATTGCAGGCAGAAGCCGAGAAACAGGCAGAGAGACGTTTTGCACAGGAAATCGAGAAACTAAGAGCTGAAAAAGAAAAAGCCGAGCAGAAGGCGACAGAAGCCGAGGAAAAGAACAGGCAGCTCCAGAGTAAGGCGAATAGTGAACAAAGCAAAGAACTGATTGTCTTTGATGAGAAGTTCAAGTCTTTCCAGGATAGCTACAACCAGATCAACCAGCTGATTGCAAAGATGGAAACTCCAACTGCGGATAAAGTCAGGGGAGCCGTCAGAAAGCTCTTGAGTGTAATGGAACAGAAACTGGGGTGATGAGATGAACAGCAGGAAAAATCCGCTTTACAATGCAAGCGGTTATAAAGACACCACAGCATTTCTTGCAATAAAAGACGCAGACAGCGAGAAGGAACACTGTGACAGACAGGCGGAAAAACTCATTAAGGCGGTAAAGCTCATGCTTTCCGCCGCAGGTTTTTCCTTGATCCGCCGCATCGAAATCAGGCACGACAAATCGGGGAGGGAGTACAAGTGAGGATTAGAGTTGCCCGGCGAATGTACGGACAGTTTGTGGCGGCAGGAAAATGCGCCTGTTACGGTGAGTTGATAAACCCCGTTTCAGAAGTAAGAGGGGAACCACCGTACAGGACTGTTTTTACAGTAAATCCGATGGAGAACTTCGAAATCAGCGAAGTATTAGTGTCAGAGGAGGACATGGAAAAAATACAACAGTTGCAGGAGGTCTTAATCAATGTCAATGGAGAAGTGCTTGCCAGAAGAAAGGACGGGAATACGCCAACGCTGGAGTATTATCTAACCAAAGTCCAAACGAGGTACGTTGAGCATAAAGGCAGTTTACTGGACTTTAGAAAAGAAAACATACAAATCACAAAAAAAGGGTACGACGAACAGACGGAGTCAGGGCAAGAAATCGGATACTGGAACATGGATTTTGGGGGTTCTACACGCGCTTTGGTATCTTTGTGCATCCGAGAAAACCCAAAGCAGAACTGGTACGAACTGGTAAAAAAGGTAGCGGAAATGAAAAATTGCCCGATGGATGAGGTAAACAAGAAGCTTAAAGAATTTCGGGAACTTGGGATGCTGGGGTATCACGATCAGGGAAACTGGAGGAAATGGGGGATATGAAATACAACCAATACGCGATAGAATCATTGAAAGATAAGCTGATCGAGCTATCGATGAAAAGCAGCACACCGAAGAAGTATGCAGCCAATATGTTTGAGGCTTATGAGGTAATCAAACAGCTGCAAAACAACCAAAGATGGTACAATCCAAAAGATAAAATGCCTGAACCAGATTGTGGGGTGTTGGCAATCGTATCCGGCAAGCCCCATCCGAATATCACGCTGGTGGAAGCTTATTGCATAGCAGAGTACGATGTGCAGGATGGGTGGATTGTGAGCGATTATCCAGAATGCACATCTCTAAAAATCGAAGCATGGATGCCGCTACTGTACTATCAGAGAGAACGGGAGGAATAGTCGATGGATAATAAAGAACTAATCAGAAAATCTCTGATGGGAGACAGGGAAGCGCAGGAGGAATGTGCAGAAAAGGGGATTGCACTCCCTTGCCCGCTGTGCGGAGACGATGTAACCATTACCGAAATCCTGCTATCGGCAAGAGCTGACGAAAGCTGATGATTATTGCAGCTATTTTGAGCCAAGAGAGGAATAATTATGAAAAACGAACAAATGAATTTAGAGATGCTTTACACAGAAATTGCAGCAGCATCAAGCGTTGATTTTTCGGACAAAATCCATGAGTGGATAAAGGCAAGTGCCAACACCTACGGAACACTGGAGGAAATAAATCGGCTGGAGGATATAAAAACTCTGCTACTCAAAGGAATTGAGGAAAATAAAATTCTAAAAGTTGTCGAACTTGGAAAAGAAAAGCTGATTCTGGAAGCAATATTATTGACAGGGGAGGACAGCGATGAAAACCCAAGAAATCATCAAAGCTCTGCGCTCAACACCCAGCCGGAGCAAGAGGACGCTGCTGGATGAGGCAGCGGACAGGCTCGAAAAATTACAGGCGGAAAACGATAGGCTTATCCGCAGCATGCTAAATCCTTCTGACGACAAATCAGAATCTGGATTGCTTGAGGAATAACGGAGGAGTGGTTATGAAATTTTACAACAACATATCCAACCTACAGGACTGGGAGCAGACCGTCCGGGTGACTTTGCAGTGCGGACCGTACAAAGGATACATTTCTTTTGCGGTGATTGGAAATCAGTTTGGGAAGAATGTTTTGGCGTTTTACCCAGACCAGTTGACCCCGAGAGATATTAGTGCATTTGTGGAAAACGAGTGCAACATGGAAATTGACCCAACAAGAAGAATTTTACATTTTGACCTGACCTCAGAGGAATTAAACAGTACGCAGCATTATGAGCTCCCTTGCATGGATGCCAGAATCGACAATATGGTTGTTGCTGTGGAAATCGTAGAATCGAAGCCGTATAAACGCAAAAAATAGCAGCAAAAAGGGAGAGCCGGAGCCCTCCCCCTCTGCAAAGAAATCTATGACAATATTAGTTTATCAGAAAACCATCTTTGCATCAAGGGGGAGGCAAAAGGCTATGGGATTAACGGAACAGGAAATCATTAGACTTGCAGCAGAACAGGCGGCAAAAGTGACAATGGAAACCCTAGAAGGGCAGAGAAAAAAAGCGAAGAAGGAAAGGAGGGATTGGAGGTTAAGGAATACAAGATTGCTCCTGGACCATCTCCAGCGCTTTCGAGACCATGCAACTCAGTCGGTATTTGATGTGCGAAAGGTTTTGGAATCGGCACAAAACGACCCGCAGGGAGTTTATTCGCAGCAACTTTCTAGCCGGCAGGACGTTTACTTGGAGGGATTAGCCATCTCCGCAGGGAGAACCGAGGCGTTGGTGGAGCAAACAGAGTCGATGTTGGAGCTATATAGATTACAGTGCGAAAAAGGGAACGCAGAAAAACAACGAAGATTTCGAGTACTGAAAGCCTACGCCCTGGAAGGGGAGGACTATCAGCTAATTGCAGAAAAGGAATCGATTTCCAAAAGCACAGTTTTCCGGGATATTGACCTTGCAACAGAGGAGCTGTCCGTGATGCTTTTTGGAGCAGACATTTTTTATGACATGGATGCTACCGACGATGGGAAAAAGTTGGGAACAAAGCAAGAAAAGGATGTGGTATAATAACTATACTGCCAAACTTAATATTAAACCCAGAGGAAAAAAGCCGTGCTGTAAAAGGTGCGGCTTTTTTCATGGTTTGTAATTGCCGTATAAAAAGGCATTTCCTTGACAAAATAATATTGTGTACGCTATAATGTACATATAAGGAGGTGGCTTTTATGACAAATACAAATGCAACCAATTTCCGAAAAAATATTTTTGAGTATTTGAATCAGGCGGTGGAATACAATGACGTTATCAATATCACCACCAAAAACGGAAATGCTGTGGTTTTAAGCGAATCGGATTACAACAGCCTTTTGGAAACGGTTTATCTGATGAGCCATCCGGCAACCCGAGATACCATTCTGGAGGGCATGGAGGAAGAGCTGGAGGATTGTGTCCCGTTGGATGAGGTGGATTGGTAATGTACAAAATCTTCTTTACCAAAGCTGCTTTAAAACAGTTGCCGAATTTGAAAGCGGCAAAATTGGATTCAAAAGCAAAATCACTCATTGAAATTTTAAAGGTGAATCCCTATCAGAATCCGCCACCGTATGAAAAGCTGGTCGGAGATTTGAAAACTGCGTATTCCAGACGAATCAATGTACAGCACCGATTGGTATATCAGGTGTTGGAGGAGGAGCAGGCAGTTAAAATTCTAAGTCTTTGGACTCACTACGAGTTTTAAAAAGAAAATTACAATCAAGCAAAGAGGACTGTATCGTTTTGATACGGTCCTTTTGCTGTAAAAGATGTAAAAAATATAAAAAACCTCTTGACTTTTTGTCACGCAATAACTATAATATAGGTGTGACAAAAAGTGAGGTGATACGATGTCACCACGAACAGGAAGACCAAAAGCAGAAAAACCGAAAGAGATTCGATACAGTATTCGTTTAGATATGGAAACGGAAGAACGCTTGAAAGAATACTGCGAAAAAAACGGAATCACAAAAGGCGAAGCAATTCGCCGCGGAATAGACCTGCTTTTGAGTAAAAAGAAATAGGACTTTGGTGCCCGACCGTAGGAAAGTCGCACCAAAGCCCTATGCAGACAAGGAAACCCTTATCTGAAATCTATTTTACATCAGATAAGGCTTCTTTGTCAAACGCAAAATTGACAGGAAGTCTTTTTATTTATGAGAGAAAAGACATTTGAGGAATATCAGAGGGAACATCGTTCGGATTTCGAGGGAAAAAGCCGAGAAGAACTGATTGCCATGTTGATAAGAGAAGCGTCTGTATTAACAGATGACGAGCTTGATGAGGTATTGACGTATGCAAAGGGTATGTTTGAGGTCACAGAGAAAGTGGGGTAAAATAGATGAATGAGCTGATTCAAGTCAATTATGACAACGACAGACCGACCGTATTAGCAAGAGATTTACATGAATTTTTGGAGGTTCAAACCCCTTACCACAAATGGTTTCCGAGAATGTGTGAATACGGTTTTTCGGAAAATATCGACTATATGATGATGGACAAAAATGTCCTTCGTTCCGATGGGACGAAAATGCCGCAAATACAGCACGACGCCCAGCTCACCATTGAGATGGCAAAAGAAATCTGTATGCTGCAACGCAACGAGCGCGGCAAACAGGCGCGGCAGTATTTCATTCAGCTGGAAAAGGACTGGAACAGCCCGGAACTGGTGATGGCAAGGGCACTGAAGATGGCAAACAGCCGAATCGGCAGCTTGGAGGAGAGAACCATTCATCTGGAGCAAAAGATAGAACAGGACAAACCGAAAGTGCTGTTTGCCGATGCAGTGAGTACATCTCAAAACACGATTCTGATTGGTGATTTGGCAAAGGTTTTGCGGCAGAACGGCGTAGAAATGGGACAAACCAGATTATTCCAATGGTTGAGGGAAAACGGGTATCTGATTAAACAGAAAGGCAGTGCCTACAATATGCCGACCCAGAAGTCGATGGAACTGGGACTGTTTAAAATCAAAGAAACTTGCATTACGCATAGCGACGGACATACCAGTGTGAATCGCACTCCAAAAGTGACAGGAAAAGGTCAGATTTATCTGGTAAACAAGATTTTGAAAAAACAATACAAACAAACTAAGATAGCAGAATAATTTTTGAAATGGACTACTTCAAAACGGTAGTCCATTTTTTATGCACTAATTTTAAAATACAGGTTCCAATCGGGACAGACAGAGAGGTGGTGAGAAGTGCCGAGGGCAAGAAGTCCGAACAGAGACAAGGCGTTTGAGCTGTGGAAAGAATCGGGGAAAAGCCGCACGCTCAAAGAGATTGCGCAGGAATTGGGCGTATCGGAAAGCCAGGTCAGAAAGTGGAAAAATCTGGATAAATGGGACGAAGCGCAGGCGTTACCAAACATTACCAAATCAATCGGTAACGAGGCAGAATCGAAAGGTAACGTTACCATTGAGGAAAAAACACCGAAACGAAAGCGGGGTGGGCAGAAAGGAAACCAAAACCGCTACGTTCACGGGCTGTATGCAAACCCCACGATGGACATGATTCCGCAGGAAGAATTGAATCGTCTGTCGCAGATGAACTTTGACAATCCGGCAGAGCTGCTCATTGACGAAATCATGCTGCTGACAGTCCGAGAGCGCCAGCTGATGGAATCCATTCAAAAATATCAGGACCAGAAAAACGGGTTATCTCTGGACGGGGTAACGCGCAGAACGGTAGAAAGCGAAGGCGTTAAGGGCAGTCGCTCAAAACAGGTGGAAACAACGACAAGAACGCGAGATGTCTTTGACGTCATTCAGAAGCTTCAGGCGGAGCTTACCAAAGTACAGAAGGAAAAACGGCAATATTTGAGTGAACTTCGAATCCTGAGAGCGCAAAAAGCGCAGATGCCAAAGGAAGAAAATACCCATGAACGGGTATTGCAGGAAATCAGCAGTGAGGAGCTGCGGCAGTTTATAGAAGGGGAATGGTAGCGGTGACAAAAGAGCAAAGACAAGTGCTGATGGAAGAAGCTCGGCGAGAGCTAGCCAGAAGAACAATGGGGGATTTTGTGCTGTATGTCGATGATAACTACCAGATGAATTGGCATCATCGTCTCCTATGCGATTATCTGGATAAGCTGGCGCGCAAAGAGATCCGCCGCCTGATGGTGTTTATGCCTCCCCGGCATGGCAAAAGCGAGTTGGTAAGTCGTAAGTTTCCGGCATACCTTCTGGGGCGCAACCCGGATACCTCTATCATTTCCTGCTCCTATTCTGCCGACCTTGCCAGCCGCATGAACCGAGATGTGCAAAGGCTGATTGATAGCGAAAAATATTCTCTACTTTTTCCAGAAAGCCATTTGTTTGGAAAAAATATCCGCAGTACGGCAAAGGGAAGCTTTTTGAGGAACAGTGATATTTTTGAAATTGTGAATCATCGAGGAACCTACCGCTCCTCTGGTGTCGGTGGTGGTATTACCGGTATGGGCGGTGAGTACATCATCATCGATGACCCGGTGAAAAACCGCGAGGACGCAGACAGCGCAACGATACGGGAAAAAATATACGATTGGTACACCTCCACACTTTACACTCGTCTGGAAAAGGACGGGTGTATTTTATTGACCTTAACCCGATGGCACGAGGATGATTTGGCAGGAAAGCTGCTGAAAGCGGCAGGGGAAGGCGCGGACCAATGGACAGTGCTGGAATTGCCGGCAGTGTGCGAATATCCCGCAAAGCCGTATGATGTGCGGCAGGAGGGAGAAGCGCTGTGGAAATGGAAATATGACGAGCAAGCTCTTGCGAAGATGAAGGCAACGGTCGGAAGCCGCGATTGGGCGGCGCTGTATCAGCAGCACCCCACACCGGGCGAAGGCGGCACCTTCAAGCGAGAATGGTGGAACTACTACAAGGTACTGCCGGACGGTCTTTATGATTTTGTGCAGTCCTGGGACTGCACCTTCAAGGACGCTCAGTCCTCCGACTATGTGGTGGGGCAGGTTTGGGCGAGAAAGGGAAGCAGCCGCTACTTGCTCGATCAGGCGCGTGGACGCATGAGTTTTACCGAAACGCTTTACGCGATCCGTTCCCTGTCTGCAAAATGGCCGCAGGCAGTCCGCAAGCTCGTGGAGGATAAGGCAAACGGAACGGCGGTCATTGATGTACTGCGAAAAGAAATTCCGGGTCTGATTCCGGTGGAGCCGGAGGGCGGCAAGATTGTGCGCGCCAATGCCGTAACCGCAGTAGTCGAGGCAGGCAATGTATTTTTGCCCGACCCGTCTATCGCGCCCTGGGTGCATGATTTTGTGGAAGAGCATACCACTTTTCCGAACGGGGCGAACGATGACCAGGTGGACGCGCAGACGCAGGCAAACACCTATTACAATTCTTCCTCCTTTAGTCTGGAAGGATTGATTTAAAAGGGAGGGAAAGAATTGGAATACAGAGCAGACGGGTTTTCTGATGTTATGCGGCTGTATCAGTCGCAGACAGCGCAGACGGGGGAAATGTGGATACCCGACTATGACCTTGCGGAAAAGTACCAGTATAACGGTTTATTCAGCAAGATTATCGACCGACCGGCAGAGGAAGCACTGAAACACGGCATGGAATACAATGTTTCGGATGCGGACTTGAAAGATTTTTTGGACGACGCGCTTGACCGGCTGGACTGGGAGGAAAAGGCTGTAACGGCAATCCGCTGGGCAAGGCTGTTTGGCGGCTCTATCATCGTTATGCTTCTGGACGATGGCGGCGGACTGGAAGAGCCGGTGAACTGGCAGGACGTCCGATCAGTGGAGGAGCTGCGAGTATATGAGCGGGCAATCGTTCAGCCAGACCCAGACACCTACCGAACTGGGAAAGCAGAATATTTCGATGTATCCAGCACCTACGGCGGCACTTTCCGAGTGCATCGCAGCAGGTGCTTAGTTTTTAAAAACGGCAGTTTGCCGGAGTACGGGGCAGCACAGCAGTATTATTACTGGGGATTGCCGGAGTATATCCGTATCCACAAGGATTTGTCCCGGGCGCTAAAAACACACACCAATGCCGCCAACATGATTGAAAAGAGCGTGCAGCCGGTATACAAACAGCGAGGTCTGCAAAGTATGCTGGCAGGTCCGAACGGAGATGAGATGGAACTCAAACGTTTGCAGGTTCTTGACGCTTCCCGAGGAATAATGAACACGATTGCCGTTGATATGGAAGGCGAGGACTACGATTTCAAAACCTTCCAGATGACCGGAGCGAAGGAAATTTTGGAAAGTACCTGCAACCTCTTATCGGCAGTTACCTGCATCCCACAAACCATCCTGTTTGGGCGTTCCCCCGCCGGCGAAAATGCAACCGGTGAGAGCGATTTGGAAAACTACTACAATTTTGTGGAGGGTATCCAAAAGCGGATGCTCAAGAAAAATATCCGCACCCTGATAAAAGCGATTGTGCAGGCAGGGGTTTATGATGGAAGCATCGAGAACCCGGGAAATATCAAACCAACCTTCAAGCCGTTATGGAGCTTGAGTGAGACGGAAAAGGCAACCGTAGAGCTTACCAAAGCCCAGCGGGCACAGGTAGCGGCACAAACGGCACAGCTCTACATAGATATGCAGGCGATACAGCCCGAGGAAGTGCGTCAGGCGCTTGCCAAAGACGAGCAGGTGGACGTTGAAAGTATTCTCGATAATCAGACGGAAAACCCGCAGGAGGAAGGCTGGGCGGCGCTGCTGGAAGGACTGCGAGCAAATGATAATCCAGCTTTGGAACCCACTGGACAACCAGGGCGGCAAGGTGGTATAATGAAATCAGGAGCTGCCGATGACGTCATCGCCGAGGACGTCATCGCCGAGGACGGCGGGGAGGGCAGCGGAAATTTTAACCATGAGGGTCGCCCGGGAAAGGTCGGCGGTTCGGGAGAGGGCGGAGGCTCTTCTTCCAAATCGGAATCAAAGGAAAAACCGAAAGAATCTCAACGGGAAAGGTCCTCAAACAGAAAAAAAGAAGAACAAAACAAACAAGGCGAACAACCGTCACAGCAACAGGGAACCTCGGAGAACAGTCAGCCCAAGCAAGCCGAAGGAAGCTCTGAACACGGGCAAAGAGAAAGCGCGCCGCAGCCGGCAGAGAGCAGGAAACTGCCCTCCGACAGTATGCCGACCAAAAACTATATTACCTCGGACGGAAGATTGGACGTTCAAAAGCTGCAAGACGATTACCAAGCGTTCACCCAACAGATGGATGCGCCGTGTCAGGCATACTTGCAGACCATGATGCAGGCAGTGGAGTTTAAGTCGGCGAAATTAGAACGAGGAATTTCGGCAGAAGGTAAGTGATTCAAAGCAGCTGATAGATTCTGATCCTGAGAGGTTTCAGAAATTCTGCATAGAAAATGATGAAGAAGGCTTCCTGTCAGATATTTGTAGTGCGGTCTGTGAAGGTGATTATGAGTTTGAGTATGGACATCTTCCTTCATCTTGGAAACAAGAGGGAGTTAAGGAACGCGAAATCTTTGCCAATTATTATTCTCTGGTTGCCTTTAAAGATAATCAGAAATTAGATTTTTTAAAGGACAATCTTCCAGAAATATTTGATTGTTGCGACTCTATTAAGCGTAAACTACACGGTGAGGAGGAATAAAAATTGTATGTAGCACCAGTTGACTCAGCTTATATAAAAGAACATCATGTGTTTGAAATGAAAGTTGAGTACAGAAAAAGGTTTGGAAAACCATTTATCCCGTTCAACTACTGTGATTTTGACCGCGTAGGAGACAAATGTGCAGCACAGATTTATACAGAAGAGCTGGAACGCTGCCTACGCGAAGGTAAGCCGACTACTATGGTTTCCAAGTGGTGTGGACCGAATGACATTATCGGTCATTAAAACAGAAACTGCACCAGCTTTATAAAAGAACTGCATGGTGAGGAGGAATAAAGTGGTTGTAGCAAAAGTTGATTCCACAATTTTGAGAAGCGATGAGATGATCGAACTTAAAAAGCAGTATCGCGAAACCTTTGGGGAAAGATTTATGCCATTCAACTATTGTGACTTTCAGCGTGACGGTGACAGGTGTGCTGCACAGGTTTATATGGATATCATTAAACAGTGCCTACACGAGGGAAAGCCCTGCACTATCGTTTCCAAATGGTGCCAGCCAGGCAGCTTAATAGACCATTAAAACCGAATAACCTTTCCTAAAGGACGACACAGCTTTGTGCCGTCCTTTTTTCATGCCCGAAAAGAGGTGAAACTTGTGAATGACCTTGCGTACCGAACTGCCTTACAGGAGAAAATCCAGAAGAAATTCTATGGGCACGACACCTTGAAATCAAAGTATGTGCCGCCCTATGCAATCTCTGCGGAAAGGCAATATTCGCAGGCAGTTGCGAATTTGTACCGCCGCTACAACAAGGTGGTGCTACGCTGGATGCCGAAGATTATCAAGGCAATCAAGCAGGACCGAGACAAGCGGATGCGCACCGATGATGTTGTTGGGTTGATGCAGCTGATTGACCTGTATCTTACCAAAATGATGAACGACCTGAAAACCGAGGAGGAGCAGGAGGAAGACGGCTCCAATTTGGAAGAACAAATTAAAACCGCCGCTTACCTTATCCGAGGTGTTGTGAATCAGGGATGGAGCAAGGCGGTGGAACGGACGCTGGGGGTACAGGTTATCCCGGAATATTACGATGAATCGTTTTACAGGGAGCTGTTGGAGCGGTGGTTTCGGGAAAATATGGGGATGATTTCCTCAATTCCACAGGACCTTGTCCAGCAAATCAGGGATATTCTGTGGGAGGACATCATCAACCGAGCCACCACCGAGCAGATGGCGCAGCACATCCGCCACACCTGCAAAGTCAGTCAGAGCAAAGCAAAGTTTATTGCGCGGGACCAGGTCGGGAAATTGCAGTCCCGCTTAACCATGCAGCAGCAAAAAGACGCGGGGGTGCGGGAATATATCTGGTCCTCAAAAAATGATTCCAAAGTCCGCAATCAGCACAGAAAGCTAAACGGGAATAAATTCTCGTGGGATTCCCCGCCGCTCTCGGACCCGAGAACTGGGCGGCATTGCCATCCGGGGGAGGACTATGGGTGCCGGTGCACTGCAATCCCGGTATTTCCTCGAAATGTTGTTGTGCCGTATGAGAAAAAGGAGTAGCGATGGAACAAAGATTTGATAGCATCCCTCTGAGTGATACCTATTTCACACCAGAGGGGTATTTGATTGATAATCCCATCCTGACAAGGGTGGGAATTTTTGAGTATCACAATCCAGATGGCACTATCCGCAGGGAACTGCGGCTGCCGGAGGAAGTTTTTGCTGCCGAAAGCCTTGCGAGTTACAAAGGCAAGCCCGTCATCCTCACTCACGAGGCGGGGCTTGTTGATGTGGACAATGTACAGCAGGAGCACATTGGCACCATTTTGAGCGAGGGGATCCAGGATGGAGACAATGTCCGCGCCCAGATTGTGATACATGATGCAGAATCGTTGGACTATGGATTGCGTGAACTGTCGCTGGGATACACCCAAACGCCGGATGAAACGCCCGGAGTATGGAACGGACAGCCTTATGACGCAATCCAAAGAAATATCCAAATCAACCACCTTGCTCTTGTTGAAAAGGCAAGGGCGGGAGAGCAAGCCCGTTTGAACATTGACGGGGAAGAACAAGGAGGAAACCAAATGTCAAAAGCAAGAAAAGACGGACTCACACCAGAAGAAATCGCAAGACTGGTGGAGGAGTACAAACAGAGACAGGCACAGCGGATGCAGAACAGTAATCCAACCACCGATGAGGGCACCAATCCAGAGGAGCAGACCACAGATGAGGACGAGGCTGACCCGGTGAAGGAGGTAAAAGACCGCCGTGACCGCAGGGACGCTTCCGGTGACTGCGAAACAATGGATGAGGCATCCGGTGTGATTGCACAGCAGGATGAAGATATTCAGAAACTGCTGGACTTTATCGCACAGCTTCAGGCAAAGATTGACTTTGACCAGGCGGAAAGTTCTCAGGAAAAACCGGAGGAAGAAACCAATGCAGACGAGGGCGAAGAAGAAAACTCCTCGGAATCTTCCGAAGAAAAAGAGGAGACGCCTGTTAAATTGGACGGTATCGGGGCTGACGCTGTGGAAAAACTTGTCAGACAGAGAATCGAGCTGATTCGTCTGGGGGACAAACTCAACATGGACGGACTGGATACGATGAAACCGACAGAGGCAAAGAAAGCCATCATCAAAAAGGTGCACCCGAACATCCGTCTGGATGGCAAAGATACCGCCTACATCAACGCAATGTTTGATATTGCCAAAGAAAGTGTCGGCAAAAGAAAGGACGTAGATTATCAGCGCCAGCAGATGTTCCGCGGTGATTCCGCCCACAACAAGCCGGTTGACGGGCAGAATGAAGCCAGAAGAAGAATGATTGAAAAAATGGACGGAGGTAACAAGTAATGAGTATGTGGACAAACTACACCCAGTCTATGCCGGCAGGAGTGGCAGGCGGACTGTACGACTTAACCGAGCATGTGGTGGACAGCAGAATGAACGGAGAAAGCGCAACCGCATTAAAGCCGGGCATGGGCGTTGTGCAGGGAGCGGTTCCGGGAAAAGCAGTAAAGCTGCCTGCAACGGGAGCGACTGCCGAAAAGTTTGAGGGCATTATTTTAAACGATGTAAACCGCGAGCTGGATATGCAGGGGGAATTAAAGTTACAGCCAAAAAGCACCGTCAGCGTCATGCGCTCCGGCAGAATCTGGGTGCGTCTGGCAAGCGGTGTGGCGCCAAAGTACGGCGACCCGGTATTCCTTGTCATCAACGGGGCAGGGTTAGGCTGCTTTAAAACCGCGGCGGACAGCGCAAACACCTTACAGATTAACGCGCGCTTTTTGGGAGAGAAAGACAACTCGGAAATTGCGCCGATTGAACTTTTTGCACAGAAATAAGGAGGAGAAACGATGAACAGAACACAGCACACCGCCTTCAGCGCAGAGGACCGCAAGGCGATTGAAAACTCGGGGATTTCCGCAAGTCTGGCAGGAAATCCGCAGATGAATTTTGATGCTGCCGAGGATGCCAGCGTCTACTTTGCAAGGGAACTTGATTTTGTAAAGGTCAAAACCTACGACAAAGTTTTCCCAGAACTCACTGCTCTCAAAATGTTCCCTGTCACCCATGAGGTGCCAGAGGGTGCAGAGAGTGTAACCTACTACGGATATGAGCCTACCGGTCTTGCCAAAATCATCGGCAACTACGCCACCGACCTGCCGCGCGCAGATGTAAAAGGACAGCCAAAAACCGCGCTGGTAAAGGGTTTGGGCGCAAGCTACGGTTACAGCGTGCAGGATATGAGAGCTTCCAAACTGGCAGGCAAAGGGCTGGACGCAAGAAAGGGTTCTGCGGCAAGATATGCGGTGGAACGCTTAACCAACTCGATTGCATGGAAGGGCGACAAGGAAAACAATCTGGTGGGTATTCTGTCCGAAAACAACGATATTCCGCTGTATTCCCTGCCAAACGGCGCATCGAGCAAAGCGGACTGGAAAAATAAGACGGTGGACGAGATTATCAAGGATGTTGCCGGCATGATTGCGCAGGTAAACGCAGTTACCCAGAACACCGAACACCCCGACACTTTGGCAATTCCTTCCGACGTCTATCTGGATCTGTCGCTCAAACGAATCCCGGACACCGGTATTTCCGCGCTAAAATATCTTCAGGACAATATGCCGGATATTACGATTGTATCCTGCGCGGAGCTCAACTCCACCGCGACCGACACCAATCCCTACGCAGCCAAAACCGACGGCAAAGGCGTGGCTCTGCTGTACACCAAAGATCAGGACAAGCTTTCCATCGAGGTCCCGATGCCGTTTTATCAGCATCCGGCCCAGAACAAGAATCTGGAAATCGTAGTACCATGCGAAGCCAGAGTTGTCGGCGCTATGATTTACTATCCGCTCTCCGCCATCATCGCGGTAGGCGTATAAGGAGGAAACATAGATGAATATCATCACCAACAAAAGCGGCAAGATTATCCACCTGGGCAGTATGATGCTGCTTCCAGGCGAAAGCGGTGAGCTGCCGAAAGCCTATGAAAACAATCCTATTGTTTCCTTCCTGGAAGACCGTGGGGCGGTAGAAGTCGCAAGGAAGAACGCGGAATCTGATGAAAAAGTAACTCCATCGGAGGTTCCAACTGAAAAACCATCTCCTGCAGAAATTCCAGCCGGAGAGCCTTCCAACGCAGAAGCCAAAAGGGGAGCCGCGAAAAAATAAGGGGGGAATCGTTATGGAGCTGCTGACACTGCTGCGCACCATCGCCCCTGAGTTTGAGGAGCTGGAGGATACGGTTTTGCAGACCTGGCTTGACCTGACCCAGCCGCTGGTGAGCAAGAGCGCCTTTGGCGCGGCATACGAGCAGGCAGTAGCCTACCTTGCGGCCCACCGGATGAAGATGGCGGGATTGGGTGCGGAGGGAGCATTTGGAAATATTGCTGATAGAACAGGGGTTGTGTCCTATACGGAGGGTGCGACCTCTGTTTCTTTTGGCAATAACACAGGTGTTGCCGGCGCAGAATCCTCCCTCTCCCTTACAACCTATGGGATGGAATACCTGCGATTAAAACAGACAATTATCCCCATTATGGTTCGGAGGGATTGAGATGGCAGGGCATGACAAAGTGACTGCGCAGGGAAAGCGATTTTTGAAAGAGCTGCAAAAGCTGTCCGAAAAACAGGTGCGTGTCGGATTAAAGCGAGGGAAGAAAGGAAAACGGCATAACGGGACCTCCTCTCAAACCGACCTTGTGGATATTGCTTTATACAATGAGCTTGGCACAAGCACTATACCCGCCCGCCCATTTTTTGCGCAGACGGTACAGGTACATGAGGAAGAAATCAGGGAAGCGGCTGTATCCGAAGCGGCGAAGGTGCTGCGCGGAAACGAAAAGGCGCAGCAGGCTTTTCGGGAGATAGGAACCGATGTGCAAAAAAAGGTACAAAAACGCATTGACGAAGGACAGTTTGTCCCGAATGCACCCTCTACCATCAAGCGCAAAGGTCACGACCATCCGCTGATTGATACCGGGACGATGAGGGATAGTATCTCGTATACCATCTGCGAGAAAGGGGAGTATGATTGATGTTTTCTTCTCAGTACACCATTCGCCGCTACGGAAAGGCAGATCGGGATGGATGCCACCCGTATCGGGATATTACAGTACGGCTCAACATCCAATCCCTGAATACTCGGGAACTGGAAGCTTTGCCAGAGGGAGAACGCTCCCTTCGCAGGGTGAAAAGTTTTGGGAAATCAGAGATACACACCGTAAACCAGCAGGCGGGAACCCCAGCGGACCGCCTGTATTATCAAGGGGAATGGTACGAATGTGAGCAGGCTTCCCAGTGGCAGCATACTCCAATCGGGCACTGGGAGTGCCAATGGGTAGTTTTGCCGGCAGGAGAGCAGGAAGGGGTGAGAGTGTGACAACAGAAGAAGCGCAGCTGAAGGTGGAGGAGTTGGTGCGGCGATATTTTGCAGGAGCAACCGTCCGATGGTGTGAGACCAACCAAGTCAAACCTCCTTATCCTTTTGTTGCCCTCAAATTAACAGACGTTTCGCATTTTCTCCACCCAGACGAATCGGGAGAGACAGAAATCTCCCAGCGGTATTACTGCACAGGGCGGGTTGTCCTGAACCTGTATACTAGCGGCAGAAAAGGTGTCGGAAAGCCCGGAATGAGCGCACCTCCTCCCAGAAATACAGCTGTTAGCGACCTCCAGAGGTTTATCCGCTACCTTGGCTCAGATGCCGGGCAGGATTTTTTAGAGGAGCACGATATTTGTTTGCAGGAGGAGGGAAGCACGGTGGATGTCAGCGCTTTGCTCAACGATGCAAAATATGAGTATCGGGCAATGCAGGAGTTTTCCATCAGTTTTGTGGAAGATGTGTATGGACATTCCAGTACAACACCACCGGCAGGGCAGGACAGCACTGTACCGACACCGAGCGGGGGAGGCACCAGCGAGCAAGCTGCTGACACAAGCGGTTGGTTTGAAAGTGCAGAAGTAAACTATAGCAAGGAGGCACAGGCTTAATGAGCACTAATTTAAGCGATATTGTTGATATCCAGATTCAGATTGCAGCTCCGGCAACCGGAATCGCCGGCTTTGGAAGCATCCTGATTGTTGGTCCGGAACCGGCATCCAAAAAGCTGGACGATTACAAGGCAATCGGAGTCTACACCTCTCTGGAGGGGGTAAAAACAGCAGGATGGGTAGAGGGCGAAGCTGTTTACGATGCGGCGGCAGTTGCGTTTTCCCAGCAGCCTCACCCGTCCAAGATTTTTGTAGCGGCTAATGTAAAGAATCTGGAAACCCCAGAGGCACTGAGCGATACATTGGAGCGAGCATCGGCAAACACCGAGTGGTTTGTAATTTGCCCGGCAGGGATTGAGAAAACGAAGCATGAGGACATTGCAAAGTGGGCGGAAGCTCACGAGAAGATGGCTTGCTTTACCATAGTTGAGCAGGCAAGCAGCCTGAAAACAAGCACCTATCAGAACAGCTTTGAAATTTACAGCCCGAACAAAACAGAAGCAAACAAGTACATGAACGTGGCGTTTGCCGTTTCCTGCCTTTCCTTTGAGCCGGGTAGTGAAACATGGGCATTTAAATCCCTGCATGGTGTATCTGTGGCAGAACTTACCGCTACACAGATGAGCACTTTGCAAGAAAAGAATATCTCCTACTTTACCGAGTACGGCGGCAAGGCAATCACGCAGGGAGGAAAAACAGTAAACGGAGAATGGATTGATACAGTTCGGTTTATGTGGTGGCTGAAAGCCTTCATGCAGAACTGCATCTACAATCTGTTTGTTACCAATCCCAAAATCCCATACACGGATGGAGGCATTGCACTGGTGGAAAACCAGATGATTTATGCACTCAAGCGCGGACAGAAGATGGGTGGCATTTCGCCGACCGAGTATGACGAGGACGGCAACGCTGTTCCGGGATTTACCGTAACCGTACCGTTGGCAAGAGAGCTGACTCAAGCAGAACGGGCAAGCAGACAGCTGAAAGGCTGCAAGTTTACCGCCCGTCTGGCAGGCGCAGTTCATTTTGTTGAAGTTCGCGGAACGTTAGAATATTAAGGAGGTAAAATATGAAGGAATTTGTAGTTTACAACTGCAAAGATATTTTAATCGGGTTTGGTTCGTTTAGCCTGACTGGATATGCGGACGATGCCTTTCTGACCATAGAGGACATGGCAGAAGAAGCAGCGCCAACCTCGGGCTGTGACAGCGCGGTTGTAACATCCCTTGACCCGAATCCTTGTTCCAAAGTGACGATTACCAATCTGTACGGCGTGAAGGCAAACAAAATTTTAAATAATTTGGCACAGCGCCTGCGGGACGGAGAATTGCAGACTTTCCCCCTTTTAATCAAGAAAAGAAACGGGGAAGTCCTTCTTTCCGCAGAAGAAGCGTGGGTGGCAAAGACCCCAAACAGCGATTTCGGACGAAAAGCGGGAAACAGGCAGTGGATTCTTTACACCGCAGATTCGGAAAGGGGTAGTGTATAGTGCAGTGCAATTACAGCAGACGAATCGAAGGAAAAGAAGCGGAACTAAAAGGAATGAAATTTTTAATTTATCCTTTTGGCGCGTTTACAGCAGCAAACCTTTCAGGAGAGCTTGCGGGACTGCTGCTGCCGGCAATGGGGGCGCTTGCCCCGTTGCTGTCGGATCAGAAGCTAAGTTTGGATGATGATGTTATGAAAGCGGCACCTCAGATTTCTACCGCATTTTCCATGATAAGCGGCGACAAGATAGAATTGCTGCTCAAAAAGCTGCTTTGCTCCAAAAACATTGTCATAAAAGACAGCGGAGAATATCTGACTGAAGAAACGGCAGATGAAATTTTCTGTGCGGAGATTCAGGATATGTTTTTGCTGGCGTTTTATGTTTTAAGGGAGAATTTCGGAGGTTTTTTCGGGAAACTCGGTCCCCTGTTTGGAAAGCTCGTCCGGGAACTGACATCGCCGATGACCCCGAACGATACGGACATTTTGACACAACGCAATTCGGAGAATTAGAGCTGAGGATGTACATTCTCATCAAAGCTGGGCTTGCGTCCAAGTGGGAGCTGGAAACCTGCTATTCACTGGACGAGGCGCTAAAGCTGTATGCGCTGTATATCCGTGATTTGGATATACAGCGGATTCAAGCGGAGGAAATGAGGAGGGGGTGAGAGATTGACCATACGGGATATAGCGATTGCGATAGGGTTTGAGATTGACGATGCGTCTTTAAAAAAAGCAGAAAAGACAGTTGAGAAAGCAAAGAAGCGTTGGGAAAAGACGCTAAAAAGTTTGATTGTCGAAATAAAACTTAAAGTTCCAAAGACACTGGTACAATCCGGTTCGGCACCGGTTGCAAAACCACCTTCGCCGACAGAGGCACCCAATACCGCGCCGCCTGAGGAACAAGAAAACATCACCGATGAAATTCTGAATAATCAACGGAAAATTAACGATGAAGTGGACGAACAGGCAGCTAAACAGCGCCGGGTAAACGAGGAAGAAAAGAAAGGTAAAAAACATACCGAGGAGCAAGTCAAGAAAAAACGGATTACCCGTGACCTTTTGAACGGTATCTGGGGGAAAAGTAAACAAGTCACCAATGAAACCAAAAAACAAACAGCCGCAGAGCAAAAACATCAGCAGGAGTTAAAACAAACAAAAGCTGCTTATCAACAGATTTTCGGTGTTGTGCGCTCGACAATGGGAAAACTGATCGGAACATTGGGCTTGGGTTTTTCTCTAGTTCAGCTCAAGCAAATCTCGGAGGAATTCAACGGAATCAACGACCGAATTAGAGACGCCACCCGAGGAATGGGAGAACAAAGCGCCATTCAGCAGCAGATTTTACAGGCTGCCAACGCAAGCAGAACTTCCTACGGGGACACTGCAAAGTTTGTGGGCAATCTGGTACAGGAGAACAAAGAACTGTTCGGTTCTGTGGAAGAAGCGGCAAACTATGCACAGCTCACCTCCAAACTGTTTAAGGCTGCCGGAAAATCCAACGAAGAAACCGCCGCCTTGCAGGAAGCAATCAACAAATCCTTTGCAAAAGGAAAAGTAGACAGCGAAACAATCAGCCAGTTGTTGGAGAACGCGCCGGAAGCAGTGAAACTGCTGGAAAAGGAGCTTGGTGTCGGCAAAGAACGGTTTGAAGAGATGGCATCGCAAGGGCAAATCAGTTTGTCTGCCCTGAAAAATGCGATTGTCAACAATGCAGACACCATCAACGCTTCGTTTAACGAACTGGACATGAACCTTTCTGATGCGCTGCTCAACATTCGCAATCAATGGGGATTGTGGGTGGATAAGGTAAACAGTCAGTACGGACTTACCAAAAAGCTATCTGCTTTTCTGGTAAATTTCTTCTCCAAACTGTTGGGGTGGCTGGACAAGGCAGTTGCGTTTATCGACAAAATTGCAGACAAAGTGGGTGGTATGGAAAACCTGCTGAAACTGCTTGCGATGGCGGCAGGTTCTATCTGGCTTGCACTTAATGCAGGAAAGATTCTCAGCTTCTTTAAGAGTCTAAGCGGATTGCTTACCACGGCAAACCTCAAAACGCTTGCACTGGTTGCGGTTATCATGTTGGTTGCCCTTGCGATTGATGACCTGATTCATTTTATGAAAGGTGACGAAAGCGTCATCGGTGATTTTTTTGAAGAAATGGGAATTGATGCGGACGCTGTCAGAGAAACCATCGGAGGGGTTATTTCTTTTCTTGGCTCGTTGATTTCCACGATTGCGGATTTGCTCGGAAAAGGTTTGGAAAAACTGGGGGAATTTTTTGCATGGTCCACCGAGAAGGTGTGGCAAGCGGGCGAAAAGGTTGGAAAAACCATTCGCAGTGTTATGGACTGGTTTGGAAATTTAAAGGAAAAGGCAAAGGATTTGATAGATACAATCGCAAACTCCCCTCTAGGAAAACTGATTGGCGGAGTTGGAAATGCAATCGGAAAAGGTTGGGATTATGTATCAGGTCTGTTTTCCAAAGACCCGGAACCTGTCACTGTAGCAAATTCAACTGGGGGCAGCAACCGAACCAACAATGTGACTATCCAAAACAATGTGACCAACACCTTCAACGGCTCTGACCGAGAAATGCAGCAAAAGGGCGCAGAACAGATGAATAAGGCAGTGAATGACAGTTCGGACGAAGCGGCAAGAGCTTTTGCAATGGGATACTAAAAAGGTGGGATAAAAGATGAAACCTCAACCGGTCAATATCGGCGGTATCGAGTGCGACGCGCTGATTCATCATGAACTTTCTTTAGAGATGGAAATCCCGGATTATCCTGTAGAAGAGGGTTTTTCGGTACAGGATACGATGATTCAAAAGCCCAAAACGTTGAGTCTTACTGTAATTGTCACCAATACGCCGATAACCTTTCGTTCGCACGCTTCACCGGGGAGAGTTCAGCAGGTCGCTTCCCGATTTCAGGAGTTGTACGCAAAGCGCGAGCTGATTACCGTTACTTCTGCAAAAGGTATTTTTAAAAACATGGGTGTAACAAGCCTTTCTTTGCCGTATGATGTATCGACGAAAACATCGTTGGAGATTCCGATTACACTCAAAGAGGTGCAGACAACGGCGGCAAAGACCGTTACCATTCCGTCCGCATATGGGCGCGGCGGAGATACCGGGACAACGGCGGGAACAGCCGCCACGGCGCCATATGGCAGTCAGGCAGGGGAAAGCTCAAATATTGTAGGAAATTCGACTTCGGACAGCAATCAATCGCAAGAAGAAAACAACGGAAGTATTTTATGGAATATAAAAGAAAGTCTTGTGGAATATATGAGGAAATAGATTATGACTATCGTAATTCAAGTGCCGGAATACAATGACAGTTTTTCGCGTGTTGTTCTGGGGAGAAAGGAATATCTGATTCGCTTCAGCTACAATGACAGCGGAAATTACTGGACGTTTGGGATGTATGACGGAAACAGAAATCCGTATGTTACGGGAATCAAGATAGTACCCAATGCGCCCCTTAACTTCTTCTACCTGTGCCACGGGCTGCCGGATGGAGTTTTTGCGGCGGTGTCTTCCAAAGACAGGATTGAACGGTATGATTTCAGGGATAAAAAGGCGCAATTTGTTTTTATGCCGATCGAGGATTTATTGAAATTGGGGGAGGAAGAAACAGATGGCTAACTGGATTCGGGAATATCGGTTTTCTGCCGGACAGGCGGGGAGCGCAGGATTTGGAATCAACGAGCTGCATATTAACTTTTCCGTGGAAAAGTCAGACGTTTCTTCCCCAAACACGGCAAAAATTTCCCTTTGGAACCTTTCGCCGGCGCACAAAGCGGCGTTAGAAAAAAAGGACTGTGTTGTTACGCTCAATGCCGGTTACAGGGGAAATGTTCCGATGGTACTTACCGGAACCGTAACCAATGTTGTGACCGAAGATGACGGAGCAGACCAGAAGACAACGATTGACGTTTTGGACGGAAGAAAGGAACTGCGGGACAGTTACCTCACACTCGGTTATCTATCGACCACCGATTCCAAAACAATATTGCAGGACGCGGCAGGGCAGATGGGATTGCCCATCACCTTTTCTCAGGGCGCAAGTTTTAAGCCGATGGAAAGTTACAGCTATGTAGGGCTTGCCAAAAATGTGTTGGACAAGGTTTGCGCCTCAAACAATCTGACATGGACCATTCAAAACGGAGTGATTCAGGTGACAAAGTCCAACGAACCGATTTCTACCATTGCGCACCTGATTTCCTCCAAAACCGGGTTAATCGGAAGTCCGAAAAAGTTGACAAAATCGGAAAAGAACTCCGGAAATGCGCAGGACAACAGTTCTAAAAACAAGGCGCAGGCAGGTTGGGAGATTCGATATTTCCTCAATGCCGCCATTGGAGTAAACGATTTGATACAGCTGCAAAGCAAGGCGGCAAACGGTATTTTCCGCGTAGAATCGGTTAAGCTCGAGGGCGACAACATGGCAGGGGACTGGCTGTGTACGGCGCAGATTGTGGAAACGGGGTAAAACATGAAAGAATATTCGGAAAGAATGGGAGGGGTGTAAAGATGAACGAATTACAGATTTTTCAAAACTCAGAATTTGGAGAAATCCGCACCATCGAGAAGGACGGCGAACCGTGGTTTGTCGGAAAAGATGTGGCTGAAATTTTAGGTTACGCAAATGCAAGCAAAGCTGTATCAACTCATGTAGATGATGAGGACAAGACTTTTATAATGTTGGATATAGCAGATTCCCAAAATGGGAATCTGCTTGTTGGACAAAGTAAAACCACCATCATCAACGAATCCGGATTATACAGCTTGGTGCTGTCCAGTAAACTGCCGACTGCAAAGAAATTTAAGCGCTGGGTGACAGGCGAGGTGATTCCCTCTATCCGAAAACACGGAATGTATGCGACACAAAGCACGGTGGAACAGATGTTGGCTGACCCAGACACGGCAATCCGATTGCTCAGTGAAATCAAAGCAGAGAGGGAGCAGCGGAAAGCCCTACAAAAACAGATAGAAGAACAGAAGTCGGCAGTTATCTTTACCGATGCGGTGGTGACATCGAAAAATTCTATTCTGATTGGAGAGTTGGCAAAACTGCTCAAACAGAACGGAATCAAGATGGGACAAAATCGACTGTTTGAATGGATGAGGCAGAACGGGTACTTAATCAGGCGACAGGGCAGCGATTACAATATGCCAACCCAGAAATCAATGGAGCTGGGGTTGTTTGAAATTAAAGAAACCTGCATTACACATAGCGATGGACATATCCATGTGAGTAAAACGCCGAAGGTAACGGGAAAAGGTCAGGTATACTTTATCAACAAAATCCTTCGTTACGAAAAAGGAAAAAAAAGAGTAAAGAAGGAAGGCACCGAAAAATAGTGCCTTCCTTTTTCAAAGTTATCTGTGCTGCAATTTATAGGTAAGAGCCTCTTGCAGGGTTTGGGAGAAGTTAATGCCGCTAGCAACCGCCTGTTCGTTTAACCACGCGGGAATGGTGAGTGTCTTTTTGACGGATTTGGCAAAGTGTTGCTTTGCATAGGACGCAACGTCAACAGATACCATACTGACAAAGGATTCGCCCATAGGAGAATCTATATCCAATTCTTTTGCGATTTCTTCAAGAGAAATATCGGACAATGCGGACGGAGGGGGAACTTCTTCCCCGTCTTTTTGGCAGGAATAAAGATAACCTGCCAAGCAATCAACTGCCATTTCCATCGCCTCCTGAAAGCTGTCGCCTTGTGTTGCAAGCCAGTTTAAATCAGGAAAGATAACGGAATACTGATTGTTTTCTCGGAAGAAGCAAGCAGGATAGATTGATAACATAACAAAACCTCCTTAAATAGAATCAAGCGGACAGGGGTTATTGAATCCCCGCCTGTTTTCGGATTGATTTTTCGGTTATTTTATTCAGCTCTTTTCCTTGATGGAAGGGAATGGTAACTTTTCCGGGTTTTGTGGGGTGTACGTAATGTCTGTGAGAGCCTTCTTGACTTTTAAAAATCCAGCCATCATCAAGGATTATTTTTTCCATTTCTCGTGGTTTTAGCGGCATTGTGGCAATCCCTCCCTACTAACTTTATGATAGCATATCATACGTGTAAAATCAATACGTATCATATTAAGGAGACAGAAACATGATTCAAAAATTTGTACAGCAGTTAAAGGAATCGGTGCAAGAATCGCTGGACGGGGTACATACCTGTATTCCCGGGGAGATTGTTTCTTTCGATGCAGACAAATGTACTGCCATTGTAAAGCCGATAGGCAAAATCAAGCGCCCAGACGGGCAGAAGGTAGATTACCCACAAATCGCAAAAGTTCCGCTACACTTCCAGCAAAGCAGCACGCAGGAAAGCTGCATCTGTTTCCCGGTAAAGCCGGGGGACGGGTGCTTGCTCCTCTTTTCCGAGCAGGCACTGGATGCGTGGAGGAGTGGAGGCGAGGATTTTCCAGACCTAAAGCATGACCTAACCAACGCCATCGCCATCATGGGAGTGTGCCGGCAGCCAAACGAGTTGATGCAGGAGGCGCAGAACAAAGACGCCATTATCATCCGGCAAAAGGACTCCCGCGCGATGCTGTCCAACGACGAGGTGCTGCTAAAACGCAACGACAGCCAGTTTATGCAGATGAAGGGTGGAACAATCACGCTGAAAAATGCAGGAACTACCCTAACTATTACTGGAAGTGGCGCAGATTTGATAGGAAACCTCACAGTAAGCGGGAAAATCACGGTACAGGGAGATGTAATTGGTGCCGGAATCAGCCTGAAAAATCATACACATACCGATGTCACGAGCGGAGACGGAACATCCGGTCCGCCAAGCGCGTAGCAGGAAAGGAGGACTGGCGATTGAAGGACCTTCTTTTGGATAAAAACGGGGATTTATACCTTACCCCCAGCGGAGATATTAGCCTGACGGATTCTGTCCGACAGGCTATTTTAATACGGCTGCGCTGGTTTTTGGGGGAATGGAAGTTTGGTTCCCTTTTGGGGCTTCCGTACTTCAGCGAGGTTTTTGTAAAAAACCCCAACATGGCTGTGATTGAGCAGTTGTTCCGCGAGCAGATTTTGAGCGTGGAGGAGGTGGTTGGGGTGGAAGATATTAGGATTCAAATTAACAAACGTCTGCGAATCTGCACGGTTACTTTCAGGGTGCAGACAACGCAAGGGGCAATCGAAGAGGAGGTGATGATTGATGGGCTCTAATTACGGGGTAACACCAACAGGATTTATCCCAAAAAGGATGGACAGCATCTACAAAGAGGAGCACCAGGAGTTGTCCAAGGCATGGGGATTTAATACGATGGAAAATCCAGAATCCTTTTTGAATGTTCTGCTTACTGTGCAGGCGGACCGGCTGGCGGAATTGTGGGAAGTGATGCAGGAGGTGTACCACTCATTTTACCCATCCAGCGCACAGGGAATCAGCCTCGATAATGCGGTGCAGTTTGCCGGATTGCGGCGAATTGCCGACCAAAAGACTTTTTACAACATCCTTTGCACCGGGGACGATGGTTCTGCCATTCCAGCCGGCACGCTGATTTCATCTATTACCCAGCCGCCGACCCTGTTTTTGTGTTCGGAGGATAAGGCGATTACCCGTCAATCCTTCAACAAGGCAGCCATCAAAATCATTTCCGTTGGCAGGAACGATATTTACACCATCGGAATCAACGGTGAGTTGTACAGCGTCAGCAGCGGCGAGGACCCAAGGGAGCAGAACATCCTGCAAGGGCTCGCGGATAAACTCCCAAAGGAAAACTATACCGCTACCATACAGGAAGGGAAATTGCTGATTGAGGATAAAAACATCCAGAAGAGCAACGTTCTTCTACTGAGTGAAAACATGACGACAGCAAGCGTTTCCAGCCTGATTACGTTTGAATCTCAGGAGTTTGGTAAATACCAGTTGCCAAGCAGCTCTATCACGCAGATTGTGACAAACCGTCCGGGGTTCTTATCCTGCACCAATCTGATTGAACCGGTGCTTGGTAGGATGAGGGAAACGGATACAGAGCTGCGGCAATCGTATATCAAGCGTATTTCTGCCCATGCAACAAGGATGACAAACTCCATCGAATCCTCCATCCTCGATAGCGTGCAGGGCGTAACATCGGTGCGGTGCTACGACAACAAGACAAGCTTGACCGATGAGTACGGCAGACCGCCGCACTGTGTTGAAGTGGTTGTGGAAGGCGGGTCCGACATGGATATTGCGCAGGCAATCTTGCGGCAAAAAGCGGGAGGAATCCAGACCTACGGAAGCACCAAAGTGGAAGTTCCAAGCGATGACAGTCAGCCGATCGAGGTATGTTTCAATCGTCCGCAGCCGGTTTATGTTTGGCTAAAACTTACCCTGACGCCGAGCAAGCGGGAGGCGCTACCGCCAAACTATGCGGACTTAGTTAAGGAAAGTCTGACAGCGCAGACAGAATCCTTCCTTCCCGGACAAACCTTACTGATTCAGGAGCTTTTGGGGGATATTTACCGGAATGTAACGGGAATCGGATATATTCGGATTCAGAGCTTTGCAACGCAGGAAAGTGGAAAGGTGCCGGAAAACGAGGAGTATCGGGAAAACGAAAATATCACAATCAATGCACGGCAAAGAGCTTTAGTGGAAGAAAAGCGGATTGAGGTGGAACTTGCATGAAGCCTTTGAGTGAAGATTTTCCGCATCAATTCAGAGGAAAGAAACGGACAGAAGCGCTTTTAAAGGTGATTCGGGAGGAGCTGGAAGAGCTGGAAAAAGCGAGGGAGCAGCTGGCTGCTGTCTTGTGTGTTGATACGGCACATGGGGAGCAGTTAGACCGAATCGGGGAAATTGTCGTACTTTCCCGCGCACAGGCGGGATTGCTTGCAACGCAGGGAGGGAGCATTGATTTTGATGTAATTGACGATGAACGGTATCGAAAGTACTTAAAATATAAAATCCTGGCAAACACCAGCCACTCAACCTATTATGACATTATCACCGCAGTGAAGACCATCTGGGATGTCGATAAAGTAAGCTATAACGAAAACACCGACGGCCCGGCCAGCTTGACCGTATCCTTCCCGTATGAATACAAACCTGGGGAGGATATCTTTTTGCTGCCGCCTCTGGTTGCTGCCGGAGTCGGCAGCAATATCCGCGCGGAAACAACCATCAACACCGATTGCTCACCGCTGCGGGCTACCGCTTTTTCGTCGGCAATCCTGCAGGGGAGGATCGGGGAGAAGAGCGTTGTCTCAGCTAGTTACCCAGTGAGCACAAAACTGGTGCCGCTGACGGTAGCCAACATCGTCTACACGGTAAAAGAAAAAGAAGGAGAGGGGAACCTATGAACGATAACCTGACGGGAACGGTCCTGCCGTCGAGCAACGGCGTTGTTGTCAAAGAGGACAATGTGGACTACTATGCCGTCGTCACCAATCTGGGGCGGGAGTTGATTGCAACCGCCCTTGCGACTAAAACCCCGCTGCGCCTGACCCATATCGTGCTGGGCGACGGCGAGGGCAACTATGTACTCCCAGATCGAGAAATGACCAGTTTGTATCGGGAAGTTTGGCGCGGGGAATGCACAGTAACGCAGGATCCAGCGAACCCAAATATGCTTAATATCCGCACCAATGTGCCGGTCGATGTGGGTGGCTGGGAGGTGCGGGAAATTGGCGTCATAGATGAAAACGAGAACCTTGTTATCATCGCCTCTGCGCCAGGCTGGCGCAAGCTGGCGGTCATCAACGGCACATCCAACCCTATGGAAATCAACATCCTGGTTACCGTCACCGACGCCAGCGCCATCGAGCTGAACATCTCCTATGACGGCATATCTGCGACGCTCAAGGACGTCGAGAACCACAACAACAGCAAGGATAGCCACAATGGCCACTTCACCGACCCGAACCTTCACTTCAACGAGCAACGCCTAACTCGCCTGCGTGCCGGCACCAATTATGAGTTGGATTGCGAGAAGGTTGGCGGTGTGTTCCAGCTGACCGGCCTGCCGGAGGACATTGTGGATGAGCGGGTGATCGTCATTTTTGAGGCCCCGGAAATCTATGAACCGGGGAACACCTGGACGGTAGACGGCGTGAGCTATACCGTCAAAACCTCCAACGGGAAACCCCTTAAATCAAATAGCTGGATAAAAGGAACTATATTGACTGTGGTTCTCGACCCTGCTGGCAAGATACTGCACTTTAGTGCCTTGGGATCTGGCGGCGGGGGAACGGTGGTCAGCGAGACGGCACCAGACGATACCGACGTCAACTGGTTCAACCCGACCAACCGCCTGATGAGCGTCTACGCCAACGGCCAGTGGCTCGCCATCGCGGGCGTCTACGGTGGTACAGTGAACGAATAAGATGCAACCAAAGAAGGAGATGGAGAATAATGCAACCGACACCGAGAAATAAGCTCTACATGACCCGGGAGGATTTCCCCAGCTACAGCGACGAGATTGCCCGCGTCTACCGCCAGCTGCACCCCAAAGAGGAGAACAAGGAGGACGACATGCTCTGTAAGGATGTGACCTTCTGTGTCACCGAGGCATGCAACCTGGCCTGCACCTACTGCTACGAGTGCCACAAGACCAGCCGCCGGATGAGCTGGGAGACGGCCAAGCAGATTGTGGACGGGCTGTTTGAGGGGGAGTTTGTGGACAACACCGCCCCAGCCATCATCCTGGACTTTATCGGCGGTGAACCATTGCTTGAAATTGAGCTCATCGATAAAACGGTCGAATATTTTAAGCGCAAGGCATTCCAGTTGCGCCATCCCTGGGCCTACTACTACATGATCTCGATTTCCACCAACGGCGTGCTCTTCGAGGACGAGCGGGTGCAGGAATTTATCCGCAAAAACTACGGCCACCTTTCCATCGGAATCAGCATCGATGGGGATAAGGCGCTGCATGACTCCTGCCGTGTTTTCCACGACGGATCGGGCAGCTATGACGTAGTGTCCAAGGCGGCAAAACATCTGCTCCAGATGTACCCGATTGCCGGCACCAAGGTCACCCTTGCGCCCGAGAATCTGCCCTATCTCACCGGCGCTATCCGGCACCTGTACAGTCTGGGCTACCGCAACATCCCGGCCAACTGCGTGTTTGAGGGCGTCTGGAAAGAGCACCACCCGCAACTGCTATATGACCAGCTCATCGAGCTGGCGGATTGGATGCTCGACAACGAAATCTACAAGGATCTGTACACCAGCCTGTTTGAGGAGCGGTTTGTGCAGAAACCATCGCAGGAGGAGTACGAGAGGCAGAAAACCACTGCTTTCTGCGGCGGCAACGGACGGATGGTGGCCTTCGCCCCGGACGGGAAGGTCTACCCGTGCCTACGGTACATGAAGCACAGCCTGAATAACCAGCCGGAGCGGCCCATCGGGGAGCTGAGCCTGGGGCTTTACACCGACAAGGAGCACACCGAGTGGTTCCAACGGCTGCAGGATGTCACAACCTGGTCGAGCACGGACGACGAGTGCCGGGACTGCCCGTTGCTGCCACTCTGTCCAACTTGTATCGCCTGGCAGTATGACGCGACCGGCGACCCGAACTGCAAAACCAAGCACCACTGCGGGATGTTCAAGGCGCAGATCGCGGCGAACTACTATTTTTGGACAAAGCTATACAACAAACTGGGACTGGACAAGCAGGCCGAGCGCCTGATTCCGATCCAATGGTATGAGAGGGGGATTTAGATGGCGTGCGCAACGAAAGAGACCTCTGCCTGTCTTTGTACCAGCTGTTTAAACGGCTGTACCAGCTGTTCCGGAGGTTGTTCTGGAGACTGTGACGGTAGCTGTTCAGGCGATTGCAGGGGATGCAGGGGAGACTGCTCCAGCACATGCCGTGGGTGTTCCGGCTGTTCTGGAAGTTGTTCCGGCAACTGCAACGGCTGTTCCGGTTCCTGCCAGGGAAGTTGCCAAAACAGTTGTTCGGCCAGCTGCACTGGCACCTGTACCAACTCCTGCACCAGCTGCACCGGTACCTGTACTGGTGGCTGTCAGACCAACTGCACCGGCCAGTGTGACAACGCCTGCACCGGTGAGAACCAGGCGGAATTGATCGCTCATCTGGGGGACAACATCGGCATCGGCAAAATTATCATGGCAAGTGACTACACCGAAATCAAAAACGCGATGGAAAATGAGTACCGCCGCCGGGGAATGGAGCTACCGCAGCCTTTTGAGAAGCAGCCGATCCCGGGCGAGCCGGTGATCCTGTCCATCACCAAAGAGGTTTTAACAGACATTTACGAATTTGACAAAGCCCCGGAGCATGACTGGCGCGAACTGTTCAGCAAGTGGGAGCTGGCAGCGGCCCCAAAATGGGCTCCAGTGCTCAGCCATATCAAAACACTGATGACCTCGATAGCCGTCAATGTCAACGCCGTGAGCGAAGAATAGGAGGAATAAAGCGATGAAAAAAACACAGGTTGATTTTCTGCTCATCGTCTCCCAGCTGTTCCAAAAACTGGAAAACGGGGAGGATTGTAAAAAGGAATGCGAGCAGGTCGCCAGGATGAACGATGAGCAGAAGGAGGGCGTCAGCGGGCAGCTGCTCGACCGCCTGCAGGCGCGGGACAGCAAGGAGGTAGAGAAGCTGGTTACTGCTGCAAAGCAGGTGGAGTATCTTGACCCCAACTACATCGACGACTTTGCCGCCGTCATCCGCGAGCCGTTTGCACTATCCACCCTTCAGGAGCGGCAGGAAATCGTAAAGAGGGTGCTCTCCCGTACCGGTTATGGCAAGGTGCTGATGGAGGACATCTTCTGGCAAGGTCTGACCCTGATCGCCATCAACATGAAAAACAACGACCTTCTGGCGCAGTATATCCGCAAGATGGAGCAGCTGCGGGACGGCTTGAACAACGAGGAGGAATAGTGTATGGAAAAGACAGTCATGGATATCCGCAAGGCGCTCATCGAGATGCCGCTCAACTCCATCACCTACCTGGAGATCCCCGAAGAGGACGGCAACTGGCTGGAGCTGGACCGCGTCAAGCTGATGGCGCTGGACACCTTGTTCAAGTCCTACATCCGCGAGTTCGGGCAGCCGGATGAGAGCAACATCACCTGGCAGGAGATCGTGGAGGAGTACACCAAAACCCATGCGCGGTACATCAGCGCCATCTATTTCCAGCTGCGCCAGAAGCTCGGCGATGATATTGTCGTGCTGCTTTCCGAGCCCTGCTGGCAGTTGGGGTATGATGCGGTGCAGCGGTCGATCTATCTGTACAAGACCTGCCCGAAGGTATAAAAAAAGAGGAGCGGATGCTCCTCTTTTTTATACGAACGAAATTTTTAACTTTTTATCCATTGCAGAAGCGAGTCTCTGCAATGTTTTGAGAGATGGATTTGCATTTCCGTTCTCTAATTTACTGATGTCAGCTTGTGAGATACCTGTTCTTTCGGCAAGCTGCTGTTGTGTTAAGCCAGATTCCTTACGTGCATCAATAACCGCCTGCATAATGGAAAGCTCTGGTTCCAGCGCATCCCATTCTGCTTTAAAATCTGGATTTTGTAACTGCTTTTCCAAGTACTTTCTGAAATCACTCATTGATAATCTCCTTTCAATCGAAGGTATTCAGCACGGTATTTTTTTGCCCTTTGAATTTCGGCAGAAGGCGTTTTTTGCGTTTTTTTAACAAAACCGTTTGTCAAAATAATTTGCTTCCCATCGTAGAAAAAATAAAGAGTCCTGGTAATATTATTCCCCTGTTTTGCTCGTATTTCAAAGATACCATCCCCCAATGGTTTGGAGTATGGTTCACGAAGTTGGGGGCCATTTGTTTCCAGTAATGCAATGGCAAGCAAAATTTTGGCACGCATTTTATTGTCAAGGGAATCAAGAAACTCTTCTACGGGACAGCTTCCGTCTTGTTTTTTGAAAAAGTTAATGATGTAGTTCGACATGTGAGTTCCTTTCGATATTATCTTTTATACTTATATTATATGGGATTTATCCCATATTGTCAAGCCCAATTAATTAAGGAGGGAAAGGGATGCGCAAAATCTATGCAACCGGCGGCTGGCTCCACTATCCGCCACTGGAATTTTACTACATGCAGGGCGAGATCAATGTGGAGCCGGTGCAGTTTGTCCTCCCGAAGACGCGGAAGGAGGTTGATCTGACCGCCCTGTCCTATCAGATCAAGGCGGTGTCGGAGGATTACGGCACCGAGGCGGCGTGGATTCTCCCAAAGCGCCTGAGCGAGGAGCATATCCTGCTGGACTGGGAAATCACCCGGGAACTGACTCTGATGCCGGGCCGCGTGATGCTCACGCTCACCGGCATCGACACCAAAAACAACGTTGTCGCCAAGTGGACAGGCAATCCGGCGATTATCCGCAAAGACCCGCAGGGGACACAACCGGTCCCGCCGCCGGATAAGCTGGAACAGTTCCAGCAGCAGGTCAATGAGGCGGTGGAGAAGATCACCGATGCCATGGAAGGGGCAGACAGTGCCCTCACTGAGATGAAGCCCGTCCTGGAAGAAGCTACCGAGACAGCTCAGGAGCTGACCGAGGAATCGGAATCCCTGCGGCAGGTGGTCAACGTGCTGGAAAACCAGACCATCCCTGGGTTAAGAGATTATGTGGATCAGGCTCAGCAAAATGTGGCCGGGATGGTCGAGAACGCCAAAAGCTCCGCCACGGCGGCGCAGGAGTCGGCGGCCAATGCGGAGCGTGCGCGGCAGCTGGCCGAGGAAATCCAGCAAAGCATTGCAACAGAGTCCAACGTTATCAAGGAGCGGTACGAGGGAACGCTGGAAGCAGCAAAACAGGCTGCATCCAGCGCGCAGAGCGCAAAGTCCAGCGCGGATACCGCCACGGCGGCCATCAACACCGTCAGCACCTACGCCAAAGATGTCGAGAAGTGGAAAAATGAGACCGCCCAGCTGAAAGAATTGGCTGAGACCGCGGCACAAAACGCAGCGGGCAGTGCAGCAGCTTCGACAGAATCGGCCAAAACGGCGGGCGAACGGGCGACAGCAGCCAGCGCTTCCGCGACAGCAGCAGAGGAAGCGAAAACTGCTGCTCAGACGGCAGAAACTAACGCCAAAGCAAGCGAAACAGCGGCCCAGAAAGCGCAGGCGGCGGCAGAGGAGGCCATCAAGCACTATCCCCGCATCGGGGAGGATAACTGGTGGGAGGTCTATAACCCTGCCACAGGAGCCTATGAGCGGACAGATAGCCGCGCACAGCTGGTGCCGCGTGGGGTCTACTCGGCCAGTGAAACCTATCAGCCGCTTGATGTTGTGACCGAAAACCAGCAAGCGACAGCTGCCTACATTGCACTCAAAGAAAACACAGGAGTGTCCCTCTCCGACACTGCTACCTGGTTTAAACTGGTCGGCGGTATTAAGGGTGAGAAGGGAGATCCTGGCAAGGACTATGAAATCGCCTACCGGTCGCTCACCCTGCCAGCAGCCAACTGGGCAGCGGACGAATCGACCGAAGCTCTGTACTGCCAAACGGTGACACAGGAGGACATCACGGCGCTGGTAGAGGCGGACAAAACAGCCCTTGACCTGTACGCTGACCTTGCGACCAGGCGGCTGCTGCGGGATCAGGATGTACTGGAAATTTGGCTTGAAAACCAGGATGGTACCGTCGTCGTCTATGCGGAGGGAGAACAGCCGCAGTCAGACGTTACTGTCCAGGTAAGAATATTGCAGTAAGGAGGAATACAGATGAGTGTCATTTATGGCCGGCCCATTGTGCTCAGTTCGGGTGGGGGAGGTGGCTATGTGGTCAGCGAAACCGAACCGGAAAAGATAAATGTCCTATGGATTCAGCCAAATGGACTGATGAAATTCCACAACGGTACGGAATGGGTCGCTGTTGCAGGCGTCTATGCGGAGGAGGTGACAGGTGAATGAGTGTAGATAAAACGGTTTCACCAGCCTGTCTTTGTACCAGCTGTTTAAGCGGCTGTACCAGCTGTTCCGGAGGTTGTTCTGGAGACTGTGACGGTAGCTGTTCGGGCGATTGCAGGGGATGTAGGGGAGATTGTTCTGGCGATTGCAAGGGCTGTTCTGGTACCTGCAGAGGCAGCTGCAAAGGATGCAGCGGGTGCAGCAGCTGTTCTGGTACCTGCTCGGGGTCCTGCAGTGGCTGTTCTGGAAGTTGTCAGGGCAGTTGTACCAGTTGCAGCAATACCTGCACCGGCACTTGTATTGGCACCTGCACAGGACAGTGCAACACCGCTTGTACGGCCGAAGCGCAGGCAGAGGAAATAGCAAACCTTGGGTTGAATATTGCCGTAGGAAACCCCATTAAGGCCAGTGATTATACCCAACTCAAAGCGGCTATTGATCGGGAATATACCCGCCGAGGCAAAGGCACACCCACTTCATTCCCGGTGCCTCCACAGCCAAAAGGGAAGGTGCTTTTGAGTACGGCCAGAAAAGTTCTGGAAGATTTATATGCCCTCGATGGATTGCCGGAGCATGATTGGAGAGACAGCTTTTCGTCCGGCACGGTGGTTCCGCCGTCGAAGTGGGCACCGTCCATCGCATATCTGAAAACATTAGCGGCAGAAATTGTATAAGGAGGATTCTTTATGGATACTGATTTTTCGTATATGCTGACTTTTTCGAACCTGATTCTGAAACTAAACACCGGCGGAGATTGCGTTTCTGAATGCGAGGAGATCAAAACTTTTTCCGATCAAGACCAGGAGAGTATCGTCATGCAGTTGCTCTCGATGCTTGACCAGAGGTCCAGTGAGAATATCGAGAATATTGTTGCGACCTTAAAGTCGATCGGCTACCTCGACAGCAACTATGTCGATGATTTTGCGGAGGTAACCGGATTTCGCAGCAGCGACATGCTGGCGGAAGAAAAAATACCGCTGATTCAGCGTATCATCGGACGCACGTATGGCAAAACATTGATGGAAGGCGTTTTTTGGAGAACGCTTACCTTGATTGTTGTCAACGCCGGTGATAACGCCCTGCTGGCGCAGTATATTGAGAAGCTGGAGGAAGAAGCAAGTCAGGAATAAATGTATATTCATTCAAATTTTGGGCCTGCCCTCTTCCGATGATTCCACGCCAAAACAAAGGAAAAGGGATGAAAATATCCTGTTTTTATCGCGTGCCAGGCATCTCCATTTGGGTGAAGAATCGATAGAAGGGCAAGGCTTTCCAAAAATGAATAAGTAAAAAAATGGAGGTATCAATATGCAGTTGCGTAAGATGTGCGCCCCCCCCCCCGACTAACAAAATAGTCTTTTCGCATGAATATGCAGAAAAGGAAGGTCCTTTTGCCAGAGGGAAAGAAGGGGCGAATGGATAATGGCCTGCACAACCTATTGTACGCAAAACTGTTCCCGCACCTGCGCAGAGACCTGCTCGGCAGATTGCAGCAGAACCTGTTCCGGATGCAGAGGTACCTGCAGCGGCTGTTCCGGATGCTCAGGAACCTGTTCGGGTAGCTGCAGTGGTTGCACGGGCAGCTGCACCGGAAGCTGTACCAGCTGTTCAGGAAGTTGCACAGGCTCCTGTGTTGGCAGCTGCACCGGTCAATGCAACACCGCCTGCACAGCCGAAGCGCAGGCAGAACTGATTGCCAATCTCGGTCAAAATATTGCCGTCGGCCAGCCGGTGCGGGCCAGTGACTACACGCAGCTCAAAGCAGCCATCGACGGCGAGTATACGCGGAGAGGGAAAGCGGCGCCAGACGCGCTGTCTCCCATTCCACAGCCAAAAGGCAGTGTCTTGCTTCGTACAGCACAGCAGGTCCTTGAGGATGTGTATGGCCTGGACAGCATGCCAGAGCACGACTGGAGGAACCTTTTCTCTCCCGGGCAAGTAATCCCGCCATCCAAGTGGGCACCGGTCATTGCTTATCTCAAGGTGCTGGGGACAGAGATTGTCTAGGAGATTGATACGCAAGTCCTTCAATAGGTTCAAAGAGCAACTCAATATTCAGTAGGTTCTTCCTTTAAAGGGCAGTTGACAAAAAGTCAGCTGCCTTTTTTGATGCAATTTTTGAAATGAGGTGAGGGCAAGAGTGTGTAAGAAAATGGAAAGAAGGTGCGTCTGATGTTCCAGATTGAGGTCCGAAAGGCGGATGCGATTCTGCGCAAATCGGAGGTGATCACCAGCGGCTCTGTGCAGGCGTATGGCGCCTGCTTTGAGTTCGTGCATCCGATCTGGCAGTCCCTCATGAAGCAGGCGGTGTTCCGCTGTGGGGACATCCAGATTGGCGTGATGTTGGACGAAAGTGGCGAATGCGTCATCCCTTGGGAGGTACTGCAGTCCCCAGGCGAAGTACTGGAGATTGGTGTGTATGGTGTCCAGGGAAAAGACATCGTGTTGCCGACCATCTGGGTACGCGCCGGAACGATCCGGCAGGGAGTCGATGACTGCCCTGGCGGTCGGGCTCCCTCACCAGATTCCTACCAGCAGCTGCTCAGCGCCATCGGTGATTTGAAAAAGCTCCAAACGTCGGACAAAAGCAGCCTGGTGTCCGCGCTCAACGAAGTGCTTGCAAAAAGCAGTGGCGATGCTGCGGAGGACAGCGAGGTCGGGGATATGCTGGAGGATGTGTTCGGCGAGGAAGAGGAATCTGTGCCGGATGATCAGGTTGCCACCAATCAAGATGTAGACACCATGCTTGACGGTGTATTTGGTGATGCACCTCCGGTGGCTGGAGAAGTTGCTACTGACCAAGACATTCTGTCTATGTTGGATGGAGTGTTTGGAAATAAAGAAACTATGTAGAAAGGAGGAAAAGCAATGCCAACTGCACAGCAAAAACTTGTAACGCTTGCACAGTTACAGATGCAGGCTGAAAGAATCAAATTGGAGCTGGCTAAGTATCCGCAGACTGAGGTAATGAATCAGGCAATTACCGATAAAATTGCATCTGAGAATCTATCTAGCCTACAACAATCGGACACGGTACCAACTCCAGAAACAGCGAAAGAAAACTCACTGTACCTCTACAAGAATCCTGTTAGTCAGAAGTTTGAAATCTATGCTCTGATTAGTGGCAAGATTGAACGACTGGACGATGATGAGGGTTCAAGTACAATCCCACAAGACCAAATTGCTACTGACAGTGAAGTGGAAGAAATGCTGAATGAGGTATTCCCACAAGCACTGTAGTATAAAAAAACAAATAGACAAACAAAAAAAGGAGAAATGAACTATGGCTTACGATGTAAACAAACTTCTGCAACTTTCCCACCTGAAATCTCTGGCTGAAAAAGTAGCTGCTGACTGTGCAAAGCAGACCGACCTTACCAAGCTCTCTGAGAAGGTAGAAGGTATTATTGCAACCGGCGGCGAAGCAAACAAACTGGAAGGTGTAAAGGTCAACGGTGTTGCGCTGGAAATCGCTGAGAAGATGGTAAACCTTTTGGTTGCTACCGGTACTGAAAATGGTACTCTGAAAGTCAACAACGTTGATATTGCTGTTGCTGGTCTAAAGGCTCTGGCTTACAAAGCACAGGTATCTGAAACTGACTTTGATACTGCTCTGAAAGCTGCATTCAAAGCAAAAGCCGAACAGTCTGCCCTCAACGCAGTGAAGAGTGATGTAGATACTCTGAAAGGTTCTGGTGCTGGTTCTGTAGATCAGAAAGTCACCGATGCTCTGAATGAGTTTGCAACCAAAGTATCTGACGACAAGGTTGTTAATACCTATAAGGAATTGGTTGACTGGGCTGCTAAACATGGTGGCGAAGCTGCTACTATGGCTGGCAATATCACCAAGAACACTCAGGCTATCGAGGCTATTAAGACTCTGATTGGCACTCTACCTGAGGAAGCTGCATCCAAGGATATTGTAGGTTACATTGCAGAATCTATTGCTGCTATTGGTATTGGCGATTACGCTAAGACTGCTGATATGCAAGCTGCTCTTGCTAAGAAAGTTGATGTTGTCGCTGGCTCTCGTCTGATGACTAATGCAGAGGGTACTAAACTGAATGGTATTACTGCAAATGCTACCAAGGTTGAGAAGTCCAATGTCAACGGTAATGTAAAAATCAATGGTGCTGAAACTGTCGTCTATACTCTGCCACAGGATGTTGTAAAGGGTCAGATTGCAACCAGCCAAGAAGTAACCGAAATGCTCAATGAGGTCTTTTCTTCCCCAGCTGCTTAATCGTTAAGACGGTGCGTATGGGGTAGCAAAGCACTACCCCATACCTGCCATTTGAAAGGAGATTAAGCGAAATGAATACTGAAAAACTAAGTCCCTTTGAGGGGCTACGATTAGTAGCCAATGCTGCAAAGGGCTATATTGCACAACAGATTGCGACTATTGCTGGTACAGTAGAAGGAATTGTGACTGATTTAAATGCCTCCATTACAAAACTGGAGGGCGATATGCCAAAGAAGTTAGATAAGGTCGCAGCAAATAAAGCTGCTGAATTAGTTACAGCTCAGGCAGACGGAACTATAGCTGTCAGCGGAAAGAAGATTGGTGGAGCTACTTTAGCATCTACACCAAACCAAAATACTGTTGCAACAGAACAGGCTGTAAAGGCATATGTGGACGCTAAGAATGGTCTGCATGATATGTTTTCTCAAACCTTAAAAGTTGCTGATTGGGCAGAACAATCTGACGGTACTTATACAATATCCTTTACTCATCCGCTGGTCAAAGATTCTCTAAAACTGGATGTATCGTGTGATACAGCAACATTCCAGCAGTTTGTTGCAGATGGAGTGACTTGTATCAGAATCGACAATAATAACGGTACTGCCGTTGCTGTTTGCATTGGTGGAAAGCCGACTGTCGATGTGACGGTGCAAATCACTATTGTAAAACTTCAAGCAAATATATAAGCAAAGGAGGCTGACAAATGGAGGCTTTAAGTGAGATTTCCAACCTAGTAAAGGAATACATATCACCAGAAGTCATCTGGCTTGTCCCCTGCTTGTATGCTCTTGGCTCGATTGTAAAGAAATCAAAGAGAATTGATGATACTCTAATCCCTACCATCCTTTGTGTGGTGGGGATTTTTCTATCTGCTCTTGTTAGCTTTGCCTCTCGTGAGCCACAAGGCTGGATACAATGGGTCATACTTGCCGCAGTAAGTTTAGGACAAGGCTATGTAATCGCTGCGGCAGCAATTTGCTTAAACCAGTTGATTAAACAACACATCAGAGCAGGAGAACTACAAGCTGGATTTGATGGAAAGGAGGATAATACCAATGAACAAACAAGGAATTGACGTATCAAAGTGGCAACCTCAGATTGATTGGCAGAAGGTCAAGGCGGACGGCATCGACTTTGCCATCATCCGCGTCGGCTTCTGCTACAATAATGGTGCATTGAAGCTCGACAGTGCTTTTACTCAGCACATCAAAGGTGCGCTGGCGGCAGGACTGGACGTCGGCGTCTATCTGTACAGCTATGCCACCACTGTACAGGCAGCACGCAGGGCGGCGCAGGAAGTTATCGAAGCGGTCAAGCCGTACAAGCTGACCTACCCAATCGCCTTTGACATCGAGTATGAGAGCATCTACACCGGCGGCAGCAAGCAGACCAACACCGAGATTT
>PPYF01026811.1_pt1 | contig 48197 bp, 40 predicted proteins | sample 1559871 | NCBI WGS metagenome assembly PPYF01 (sample SAMN08240021, study PRJNA423297) | Human gut metagenome, whole genome shotgun sequencing project.
TGTCTTTATATTTCATGTCTGTATCGGGAAAATGTCTGCCGATGTCTCCCAGTCCGGCAGCGCCCAACATCGCGTCCATGAGGGCGTGAACGGCCACATCCGCGTCTGAATGGCCTAAAAGCCCCTTTTCAAACGTGATTTCCTCGCCGCACAATATCAATTTTCTTCCCTCTGCAAGCCGGTGAACGTCGTATCCGGAGCCTGCTCTGAATTCCATGGGCAAATCCTCCCTGGTGGTGATTTTTATATTGCTGTAGCTTCCCTCAGTCAGGGTCACTTTTGCTGTTATTTTTTTATGCGAAGTCTCCGTCTCCGGATTTTTCACTTCCGAATTTTTCGCTTCTAAAGTTCCTGCAATCAGCCTGTCGACCAGGCTTGCGTCGTCTGTTCCGTAAAAACCGTCCTCATAGGCTTTTCTAAAAGCTTCCTTGATCAGTCCCGTCTCAAAGCACTGGGGAGTCTGCACGGTATAGAGCGAGCTTCTGTCTATACTCCAGTTGGTCGGCGCATTGTGCCGAAGTTCATCTGAATCCTCTTTTTCACCACTGCACAGCTGCCTTACGCTTTCCTTTACCGGAACGCAGGGAACCGCGGCTCCCGTTTTCGAGGCGGCTTCCAGAACACCGTCTATGATATCCCCGGTGACGTATGGCCGCGCGCCGTCATGTATCAATACGTAGCCCTCCTCTGCCTGCCTGAGCGCGGCATCGACCGAGTCCTGCCGTTCCTTTCCGCCGGTCAATATTTTCCTGACCTTTGAAAAATGGCTGCATTTCTCTCGGCACAGTTCTTCAAAACCTTTGCCTGCAACTACAAGAATATCGTCTACGTGAGACGACTTTTGAAACGGCTCTATGGCGTTTTCGAGTATGGTGCGGCCGTTCAAAGCGAGAAACTGCTTAGGAAGGGAAGCCTTCATTCGGCTTCCCTTTCCGGCTGCTGTAATAATAGCTGTAACTTTTTTATCCTGAAACATATATTCCCCCGCGGTTTGTAAGTTGCAAGCCGTAAATTGCACGCGGCGGCTATTTGGCGGATTTTCAAAGCCAATATTGCGTCGGCTATTTGGTAACTTTTCCGAAAATCATTCTTCCTGCGGCCGTCTGCAGCACGCTGGTCACCAGAATATCTACGGTATTGCCTATTTGTTTGCGTCCGTTTTCGACGACTATCATAGTTCCGTCGTCCAGGTAAGCGACGGCCTGGCTAGGGTCCTTGCCCTGCTTTATCAATGTGACGGTCATTCTCTCTCCCGGGATAACCATCGGCTTAAGGGCGTTGGCCAGCTCGTTTATGTTGAGCACCGGAACTTCCTTGATGGCAGCCACTTTATTGAGATTGAAATCGTTGGTAACGACTTTTCCCTTCATTATCTGCGCCAGCTTAAGAAGCTTTACGTCTACCTCCGGGATTTCCTTGAGCGCTTTTTCCGAATCGGAATTATAAATTTCTATGCCGTAGTCTTCCTGTATCTTGTTGAGAATATCAAGCCCTCTTCTTCCTCTTGTCCTCTTGAGCGCGTCCGATGAATCGGCTATATGACGCAGTTCCACCAATACGAATTCCGGAATAACTATAGGTCCTTCCATAAATCCGGTCTTGATTATTTCCAGTATCCTGCCGTCTATTATGACGCTCGTATCGAGGATCTTCGGAACTTTAGCCTTTTTTCTGTCCTTGGCATTGTAAGCGTAGTCGTTTTCTTCCTCCTGCTGCTTCTGTGTAAGCGTGGCTTTCTGGGCAATCGACCTTACAATCAGTTCCGAGCCTTTTTTGCTTCCTACTACGGCGCCGAGGAAACCCAGCAGCACATAGCTGCATATCGTCAGAGTCACGTATATGGCCGGCGAAACTATGTCCTGATATATCTTTGTCAGCAGGAAAGCTATGACAAGACCGATTATCATTCCGACTACGCCTGCAAGCAGGTCGTTGGCTGAAACGCTCTGCAGGTCCTTGCCTATGTTGGTAGCCATCTTGTTGCCTGTCTTACCAAGTGCCGGGGCTATTCTATAAAATAAAATTCCAAATATAATTGCGAAAACAATTCCCATTCCAAGAGCTCCCATCTTGGAAAGTACCATATAATCCGGATTAGTCTTGGCTTCTTCGACAGCAAAATTGTTGAACAGAGCAAACAGTCCGTATCCCACAAGCATGCCTACTGCGGTGAAGATTCCCCTGAACAGTTTTTTAAACATCTCCTTTTCCCCCTTTCTCTATAAATTTTTTCCGGTATGCGCTAGGTAAATAAATGTCCCTTTATCAGATGGCGCGCTCTACCATGTCGGAAGCCTCTTTTTCCGAGATACCGCATGTCAAAATGATCTCGCTTACGAGAATTTCTTTGGCTCCTGACAGCATCTTCTTTTCACCGGCGGAAAGCTTTTTCTCCCTGTCTATGCGGGTAAGGTTGCGGACTACTTCCGCCACTTTCAAAATGTCGCCTGTCTTGAGCATTTCCATGTTGTCCCTGCATCTGCGGTTCCAGTTTCCGTCCATGGATGAGCTTTTATCTTTCAGTATATTGACCGCTTCGTCTATGGCAGTCTTGTCCACTATCCGGCGTATTCCCACCGACGTCTCGGAATCTATGGGAATCATCACGTCCATATCGCTGCACGGTAATTTTAAAACGTAGTATTGCTTAACTTCTCCCAAAATCTTTCTCTCTTCAATTTTCTGAATGATGCCTGCCCCGTGCACAGGGTGGACGATCTTATCACCGACAGAGAACATGGCGCGCTCCTTCCCTTGCATACCTAAATTTAGTATAAAAGAAATCCGGCTTTTATGTCAAGGCTCTAAGAAAAAATATAATTTTATCACAGTTAAAATTTCTCTGTCAACACCTATTTTTCACAAATTCATTATACTATTTTAATAAAAATCTCGAACAAAGGCTGCGAAGCTTTGTCAAAGTAAAAGCCCTTGCTCAGGCCAGGGGCTCAGGTCAAGGGCTTTTGCCGGTCGATTTTGCCGTCCCGGCGTTAGCTATTTTTTATTTTTTCCTCTGCTCTTCAGTCGTTCTGTTTCCTCCAAAGTAAGAGGGCGATATGTACGTATGCTGTTCTTTTCTCCGGTTTTCCAAAAGAACTTTCCTGTAAATCCGTAGATCACCGCTATTATAGGGTCTATCCAGCAGAATACTGCAAACGGCAGGTAGGCGACCGTTGATACGCCGAGAGTTCCCGCCATGTATGCTCCGCAAAGGCTCCATGGTATGAGCGGCGATATAATTGTTCCGCTGTCTTCAAGAGTCCTTGAAAGAGTCTGAGGCAGCAGATCGCGTTTTCTGAATTCAGTAACGAACATTCTTCCGCCGACAATGATAGCCAGAGTCTGGCTGGCAGTAGCAGCAAGCAGAAGAGTACACGTAAGCACAACTGCAAGTACCAGGCCTCCGAGGTTTTTTATCAGAGGTTTTATCGCAGTCAGGAATGCGTTGAGCAGTCCCGTCTTTTCCATTATAGCGCCATAGAGCATACCGAGAATTCCGAGGGCTGCGGTAGAAAGCATGCTCTGAAGTCCCCCTCTGCTCATCAGCGTGTCAAACTCTTCTATTCCGGTTTCAATGCTGAATCCCGAATTCAGTATATTGGTTATTTCCCCGAATCCCTCTCCCTGGAATATAAGCGCCAGAATCACGCCGACAAGGGTGGACACTAAAAGAGTAGGGATGGATGGACATTTTTTGGCTGCCATCACTATTACAGCTACAGCAGGAAGCAAAAGCCAGATATTCATGTTGAAATTATCTTCTATAGCTTTGAGAGTGGCCGCCACGGCTTCGCTTTCAACTGCTCCTGATGAATGTTTCATCCCGAGCACTCCGTATACGACAAGCGAAATCAGGAATGCCGGGAAAGTGGTGTATACCATTGCTTTTATGTGATCGAACAAATCCGCCTCAGATACGGCAGGAGCCAGGTTTGTAGTGTCTGACATAGGCGACATCTTGTCTCCAAGATATGCTCCCGAAATTATTGCCCCGGCCGTCATCGACGGATTGACCTCAAGACCTGCGCCGATTCCCATCAGCGCCACGCCGACAGTTCCCGCAGCAGACCATGAGCTTCCTGTCGCTATTCCTATTATGGCCGTAATGATGCTCGCAGTCAGTAAGAATACGGATGGGCTGATGATTTTAAGGCCGTAGTAAATTATCATCGGCACTGTGCCGCACACTATCCAAGCAGCTATAAGGGCTCCAATCAGCATCATTATTATAGTAGGCTGTATACATATTTTTCCGCCGTAATCTATGGCGTCCGCCAACTGTTTCCAGTCTCTTCCGTTATTAAACCATGCCACAAGCAGCGTTACCGCTATAGAAGCTATCAGGTTTATATGCGTAGGAATGTTAAGCCAGATTACAGATGCTATCATCGACACCAATAAAAATCCAAGGCAAAACATCGCGGAGCCAAAAGGCATGGTTTGTTCGTTTATTTTCTCTTTCTCGCTCATATGATTCTCCTATTGATTCTGCTCAAGCTATCAAGTTAAAACAAATATTTGTCTGCGATCTGTGCAATCCATTTAGCATAAGCCTCGTAGCAAAGCTCGCCTTCTTCCGGCGTGGCGTCGGCAGGATTCCCTATATATCCCGGACTCTTGTCCTCCTGAGTAGGATGGAAAACTCCGACAGCGCCGCCGTAGTAGAATAATCCGCTGAATTTCACAGGTTTTGTATCCTCGTCAGCGTAATATGGCTCTACGCCCTCAACATTGACAAGACCAGGAACAGCTGCCATTACGCAGGCAGTTTCGTCTTCTCCGCCATGTCCCTGATGTTCAGGGTTTTTCAGAACTGTAGGCCAGAAATCATTATGAGCGGGAACCCAGTCAGGAACTACGCTCTTGATTCCGTAACGGTTGGCCATATCTTTCGCCACTACATTGAGGGCGGCTTCATTTTCCGAATGGTTTATGCAAAGCACGAAGCGTCTGAAGCCCATTTCATGAAGAGCCAGAATGAGATCTTCAGCCATTTCTATAAAAGTTTTTTCGTTAAGATAGCAGTTGCCGAACAGCTTATCGCGCTCAAACTTATTTGTCTGCACACCGAACGGAACTGCAAATCCAGGCACTGCTTTATGCCCCATTTTAAGCATTTCCTCATAAACTCGTCTTATCAGTACGGTTGCCTGAAAATAATCTGCTCCAAGAGGCAGATGTCCGGCATGATTTTCGATAGCGCCGAACGAAAGGATCACAGTGTCCGTTTCTTTCATGGCATTTTCAAGTTCTACAGAGCTCATCTCAAGCATCGTTTTAGGTCCTTTGACCTCGTATAAGGTTTCCCAGTTTTTCATCATTAGCTCCTTCCTTAACAGTTGAAAAACGTATAATGTATTATGAAAGCACACGCACTAAGGTGCTCTATATAAATTTTGAGCTGCAGAACCGGAGATTCTCCGCAAATTCTGCAACGCTTTTTTGCCGTGCATATTTTATCATATTCTTGTATATATTTCAATGGGCAAAATAGGATAAACCTACACAAAATAGGATAAGCCTACACAAAATAAGCACAAAGCAAAACATACTATTCCCATGCGCTCAAAAATATTACTATTTATTGTTTGACAATAGAGATAATAATGGTAGAGTATAAGTGAGATTATAAATTTATTTACTGAAATCAGTACAAAGGAAAAATGTTTGTAAAGTTAAGAACAGAGAACTTATCAAAAGAATACATAAAAAAATTGCAGCAGCGATCTCTTTCCAGGCAGGCCGTCGACAGCCTTGCCGCTGAAATAAGCAAAAAATGTGTTCTGCATAAACGGGCGTTCAGGAGAGCTATGATCATAACCGCAGCCGCTACAGCGCTTTTAATGCTGTTGACCGCGCTGAGTCCCAAAGCGCTGGACGCAAGCCCGGCCGCAATCACCGTGTCTTTCGTATTGCTTGTCATTCTGGAAGCATTTATATTCATATTTGTCTATTTTGCCGCAGTAACAAAAATACCCAGACAATTTGACAGAGCTCTGAAAGCGGGCTACCCTGAATTAGTTGAAATTTACGGATATGAGGTTATCATGAGCGGAGAGCTTAGTGAAATAAGAAAATCCCGTCAGCTGCCGTTTTCCATGATGATAGAAGAAATCTTCGAACTGAAGGACAGCAATAATGTGGTCGTCTGCGGCTTTGTACACGGGTTTATCGCCCGCGGAAATTCAGTCTTTATCGGAGAAATAGCCCAGGAAAATCCACTATTCAACGGAGAAAACGCTCTGGCGCCCAAAGGGCAACCGACTGCCATCGTTTCCGCCATAGAGAACAATGGCGGTAAGCCTTCCAAGCAAGCCGCCGAATGTTTCGCTGCGCTTGAAATACACGGCGTCAAAGATTTCACGCTCAGGAAAGGCATGTATCTCTACAGGGATACTCCTGCATATTTCACCATTTAGCACTGCTGCCGTATTCTTCAGAAACGGCACAAGCGCAAAATGTAGTTTAAAGACATAGAAAAACCAAGGAGACAAGCTATGAACAATATAAGTGAATTCTGCACATGCACAAATTTCAAATGTCCGCTTCATCCTACGAACCACGACAAGGGCTGTGCGCCCTGCATAAACCGCCGTTAAACCGTTTTTCACAAAACTTTCTACTTCCTGACATGTTTATGTTAAAATAATAATGTTACAATGTGAAAAATGAACTATTAGTTGACATGCCTTTGGAGCGCATTATGTGCAGACAGCAAACCGAAGGCACCCGTACAGGAGGACACCAAATGTATAAAATTCTTATTGTAGATGACGAGGCCAAGATCCGCGAGGTCATAAAAGAATACGCTGAGTTCAGCGGCTATGAGGTCACCGAAGCTGAAGACGGCATGAGCGCCATCGGGCTTTGCAAGCTGAATGACTATGATTTGATAATAATGGATATCATGATGCCTAAGCTGGACGGATTTTCTGCCTGCAAGGAAATCAAAAAACTGAAGGATATCCCTGTCATAATGCTTTCTGCCAGAGGCGAAGAGTACGATAAGCTCTTTGGCTTTGAACTTGGAATAGATGATTATGTGGTAAAGCCTTTCAGCCCTAAGGAGCTGATGGCCAGAATAAACGTCATTCTCAGCAGGAAAAACGCAGGCTCCGCCTCAGCTCAGGGCGTGATGAAATTCGGAGGCCTGGAAATCAATATTCCTGCCAGAACCGTAACAGTAGACGGGCAAAAGGTTGATCTTACTCCCAAGGAATATGATCTTCTCTTCTATCTTGTAGAAAACAGAAACATCGCACTTTCCAGGGACAAACTCCTGTCAGATATATGGGGCTACGATTTCTTCGGTGACGACAGGACTATAGATACCCACATTAAAAATCTGAGGAACAATCTCGGACCATACAGAGATTACATCGTAACTTTGAGAGGAGTCGGCTATAAATTTGAATACGAAGGTTAGGTTCGACGCCAACAGCATCAAGTTCAGGCTTTGGGTCTACTTCGCCGCCATCGGCGTAGGCGTAGTGGCATCGATTTGGTTTCTGCACTTGTTCTTTTTGGACACTTATTATGAAGAAATGAAAATAGCAGAGGTCGACAGAATCGCGACCTCTATTTCCCGTTCCTATCAAAAGAACGAACCTGACCTCACCCAGTCTATCCAGGAACTTTCCGTCAGCAACGACTTCTATGTGATGATGGAATCAAGCAACGGAATTCTGCTGTTTTCTCCTGAGTCAGAAAGCCAGCTGCCTGTATACAGCTACCTAGAGAAAACTTCAAAGCTGAAAACCATGCTTAAGGACAATTCAAGTTCCCCTGTATCTTTTAAGATGGACACGGGACTTTCCGACTATCAGACGCTTGCCTACGGGCGCAAAGTCAAAAGCCCTGAAGGGGAAGCTGTGTATCTGTATATCTTCTCACCGCTTTATCCCGTTTCCTCTACAGTGAATATTCTCAGGCATCAGCTGGTGTATGTCACCATCTTCACTTTAGCTTTCGCCTTGATTTTAGCCATGTATTTCGCAACGAGGATCTCAAGGCCTATCAAAGCCATGACAAACACCGCCAAGGAGATGGGAAAAGGAACCTATGATATAAAGTTCGAGGCCAACTCTTATTCGGAGCTGAACAATCTGGCTGACACGCTGAACACCACAGCATACGAACTGGGCATGGCGGAAAACCGCCTGAAAGACTTGATAGCCAACGTATCCCACGACTTAAAAACTCCGCTTACCATGATACGCTCTTATGCTGAAATGATCCGTGATCTCTCAGGGGACAACCCTGAAAAGAGAAACACTCATCTCCAGGTGATAATGGACGAGTCTGACAGACTGAATCAAATAGTAACAGACATGGCAACGATCTCGGCGATGCAAACTCACAAAACTGTCCTCGAAAGAACTACTTTCGACTTGTCTGAGGCTGCCTCTTCCCTGCTCTCTTCATACGATATCTTTTCCGAGCAGGAAGGTTACAAATTCACCTTCAATTCTCCGCCTTCCGCATACGCTTACGGTGACGAGAACAAGATAAAGCAAGTAATGTCCAATCTGATAAACAACGCTATCAAATACTGCGGCGAAGATAAACAAGTCGCGGTAAGCATCAAGAGGGTGGGCAAGAAATACAGATTCGAGGTTGCGGACCACGGTCCCGGTATTTCCCAGGAAGAACTTCCTCACGTATGGGACAGATATTACAAAACCAGCACCAACTACGTGCGTACCACGGAAGGAAGCGGTCTTGGCCTGTCCATCGTAAAGGAGATACTGACGCTTCACCACGCCAATTTCGGCGTCAACAGCAAGCTGGGAAAAGGAACTACTTTCTGGTTCGAACTGCCGCTGATGAAAAAGCCCAGAGTTTCCTCCGAAAGAGAGCGTGGAAAGACGATTCCACAAGATCCGGAATCTATAGAGAAGATAGAGTAAGGCAAAACCGTCAGCTGCCGTCTATCAGCTGCCGTCTTCTTTAATCAAAAAATTCGCAGCGCTTCCGTCACATTTCTGACGCCAACGATATCACAGCCCTCAAAGGAACCTTTGAGGGTTTTTAAATTTGAAGCTGGCATTATTATCCTCTCATAGCCCATCCTTACTGCTTCTTTTACGATCTTATCAGCAAACCTGACCGGTCTCACATCTCCGGTAAGTCCCACTTCGCCGATAGCTATAGTTTTACTCCTTGCGGCGCAGTTTTTGTGTGACGAGTATATCGCGAGGCACACTGCCAGATCGAAAGATGTTCCGTCTGGTTTGAGACCGCCGACGATATTGACGTACACGTCTTCATTCATCAGCTTAAGTCCTGACTTTTTCTCCAGCACTGCAAGCAGCATGCTCAGTCTCGTACTGTCGGCACCGACGGCTGTACGTCTTGCAAATCCCACATTCGCCGGAGTCACGAGAGCCTGTATCTCAAACATGACCGGACGGCTGCCTTCATATACCGCTGCCGTCACCGAGCCCTCGGCGCCCTCGGCGCGGTTTTCAAGGAAAGTTCCTGAAATATCGCGTACTTCTTTCAGTCCCTGCTCCTCCATTGTAAAAGCCCCGATCTCACTGGTAGTTCCAAACCTGTTTTTGAACGACCTCAATATGCGCAGCTCCTGATCCCTTTCACCGGCGAAGTTAAGAACGCAGTCCACCAGGTGCTCAACCGTCTTCGGGCCGGCCAGATCTCCGCTCTTAGTAACATGCGCCACTATGAATACGGGCGTATTTTTCATCTTGCCTATCTTCATCAATTTATTGCCGCACGCCCGCACCTGCGATACGCTTCCGGGCGCTGAATCCAGCTCGTCGCTGTACATGGTCTGGATAGAGTCTATGATGAGGAAATCAGGCTCTATGCTGCCGCAGACGTCTTCCACCACGTCAAGATTGGTCTCGGGCAATACGAGCAGAGTATCAGGCAATTCCCCGCAGACTCTGTCCGCTCTCATCTTTATCTGTTCTTCAGATTCTTCTCCCGATATATAGAGAACTTTTTTCCCGTTCCGCGCTATGTTGGCTGCCGCCTGTATTATCACCGTAGACTTTCCTATTCCGGGCTCGCCGGAAATCAAAACAAGCGATCCCCTCACAAGCCCTCCGCCCAAAACGCGGTTGAGCTCTCCTATGCCCGTATCTATCCTGCTGTATTCCCTCGCTCCTACTTCCTTGAGTTTAACAGGCCTGCTGCCTTTTGCCGTTCGTCTTCTGTCATCTTCCGCAGCAGGGGCGACCGCTTTTTCTTCTACAAAAGAGTTCCAGGCTCCGCATATGCACTGTCCCATCCACGCAGGGCTCTCATAACCACATTCCTGACATACAAATACAGTTTTCGCTTTTTTAGCCATAAACTTTTCAATCTCCTTAAATCCAGTACGAGAACGTTTGTTCTTTTATATATAATACACTTTTCCGCCGGATTCCGCAAGTCAAAATTTACAGCATTCAGATAAATTTCATATTAAGCTCAGGCGAAAGCCTCTCGCCGTCTCTTCCCTTCCTCCCCCCCCTGCAAAAGAACTTTTATCCTCGTAAAATAACGGATTCTGACTAATCATGCAAGAGTCTCTCTCCTTTTGTTTTTCATGTAAAAACTTGAGGAAGGAAATTTTATCCCTCTCTCTGCCCGGCTGATATATTGTTTTTGATCAATAATCCTAAAATGCCGAATATGTTTCTAAATTCAGAGGCGGCATGAATCAAAAGGGGGAGGGATAAAAATGAAAAGGATTTCAGCATGCCTGATGATCTTGTGCTTAATCCTTTGTTTCCCGCCTTCTGCGGCTTTCGCAGGTCAACAGGGAACGGTGGATTTTGTCTCAAAATCAAAAGAGGCAACAGAACTGGATTCGGACTTTAATTCTCAAATTACTTTATCGCTGCCTTCCGCGGAAGAGCAGCTCGTAACGGATGTTGTGTTCGTATTGGACAAGTCTACCAGCACCGTTATAGAAGATGAAGCGCTTGAAATGCTCAAGAATCTCCAGCAGCAAGCCGACGCCACAGGCGCAAGGATAAACGCCGGAGTGGTGATCTTCAACAAGACTGCCAACGAGGCCATCGGTCTTACCGAATTAAATGATGAAAACCTCGGAAAAATTGAAGCTGCAATGAGAATGGACATCTCAGGCGGGACTAATCTGCACGCAGGTATCCTGGCCGGCAAAAAGATGCTTGACGACGATACGTCCGTCGATGCCAACAGAAAGTACCTTGTCGTTGTCAGCGACGGAATCACTTATATGTTCAACGAAAACCCTACAGCCGTATCGTGGTCGTGGATAGGAGACGGACCGATGAATTTTGCCGGACCCGACAATTGGTTCTCAAAATATCAGACCAATGACGCTCCTGAGGATTGGAACGCATATCTCAGCGATGTGGCGGAACTTATCGCCAGAGACGGCGACCGCTATGACTACCCTTCCGGAGGACAGATGGGAGAAACCACTGATCCAAACAAATCCGGCGAATATGCCATGTCCATAGACAAGGCGTTTTACCTGTCAAACCAGGCTTATCTGCAGGCTCAGTCACAAGGCTATCACCGCTATTCCATGAAAGCTCAGACTGGCACTGAATACGCATGGGGTCCTAGCTTCATGGATTATCTGGCAGGCGGACAGACTGTTGATTTCAGCGATATCCAAAACGATATAGCTTACGCTGTTTCTTCGGGAAGCTATGTTGACGACGTAATGGGCAGCGGCCAGCTTGACGGTAAGGACTACGATTTTGACCTGATAAACGTTCTTGATAAAATAGACGTGCTCGTGGGCGGAAAGGCACTGGACAAGACTGTCATCGCAGATAACCACTATGGCTTCGGCAAGAAATCTGACGGATACAGTTTTGAACTCATCTACTATCCTGAGGGAACTGATGCGAACGAAGGCCAAGAGTCCGTAAGATGGCTGATCAATCAGAATATTTCAAACTTTGAAAGAGTACAGCTGGTATACAGCGTGCATCTAACAAGCCCACAGTCAACGCCGGGAACTTACGGCCAGTATGACAAGGACGGCAGCCAGAATCTTGAGGGGCTGTACACCAACAATTCAGCTGTTCTCTACCCAACAGACAGTAATGGAGTTCAGGGACCGCCTCAGGAGTTCAACAAGCCTACAGTTTCTTACACCATAGAAGAAGTCAAAGAACCGGAGCCTGAAGACCCTGGCGACACCCAGGAGCCTGAAAATCCTGATGACCCTAGCGATACCCAGGAGCCTGAAAATCCGCCGGCCGGTGATAATAACGGAGGTAGTGGCAGCGGAAACCAGGGTGGTGACGGCGAAGATGCACAAATCCCTAAGACATCAGATAACACTGATATGCCAGCACCGCTGTTCACAGCTCTGATTTCAATGTCAGCAGCAGTAGCGTTCTACAGAAAAAGCAGGGGCTTGGAATAATCCCGCGATTATTTTATCAGGTCTCTGACCGCGCGGCATAACGCATTGTATAATGAATATGCCTTGCTAAATATCAAATAATATAAATAGAGCTGTTGCGAAATAGATGAGATTTCATCATCTATGAGCAGCAGCTTCTTTATTACACGCTGAATCTGTCATAAGAGCTGCAGCAGTCAAGGCACAGCTTTTTTCCATCTGAAATCCTGATCCAATTGGCTCCGGTGCTCTCGCCGCAGCACTCGCATGTATATGACTCAAACAGGCGGGCCTGCTCAGGAAGAGATATGGTCGCCTCTTTTACATCGAACATATCTTTATAGTCCATTTTCTGATAGTATGCAAAGGACTCTTCCCTCGTCATATTCTGCGGCCTGGGTTTAAGCACCAAGCGGACTGATTTGCCTGACAGACGGTTATAAAAAGAAAACGCCTGCTTGCCGCGGATATGAAAGAGCAGATTGCCTTTTCCCACAGAGCATCCCAGTATCACCTGTATCGCGTCCACGCCGCAGGCGTCGTTCTCACTGATGCAGACGACTTTTTCATCTTCTGAAAAGCTCAGTTCCAGGAGCTCGGCAGCGTAAAGGGCCGCCTTATATCCAATCGTCAGTCCGCCGCATTCATGTCCGTGAAAGGCGACGCATTTTTCCCAAAGCTTTCTGTCATTATCCATAAATCATTCTCCTTAAATCATCATATGTTTTGCCGCAGCAGTAAGCATAATGCATACAGCTTGTAAGCTCACAGGCGCGCTACTGCACGACGACGATAGTCTGTCCGTCCACATTGTGTATTTTCACCGGAACACGGTATACTTCAGAAACCACCTCGTCTGTCAGAACGGACGAGTCTCCGTAGCAGTACACTTCACCGTCTTTTACGAACATGAAACGGTCGCAGTATCTGACGGCGAGGTTGAGATCGTGTATGACCACGATTACCAGAATATTGTCTTTCTTTGCTATTTCGCTGACGGTTCTCATAACCTCGTGCTGATTGTAAATATCCAGACTGGCTGTGGGCTCGTCCAGCAGCAGAACGTCAGGCTGCTGGGTAAGGGCGCGGGCCAGGACGACTTTCTGTAGTTCGCCGCCGGAAAGCTCATTTACATAGCGCAGAGCATAGCTTTCCAGTTCCATCCTGCCAATGGCTTTCTGAGCTATTTCTATGTCCTCTTCACTGGGCTCCATCTTTATATATGGTTTTCTTCCCAGCAAAACTGCGTCGAATACCGTCAGCTGACTGGCCTCGTTATGCTGCTCCACATACGCCATCTTCCGCGCGATTTCGTTTCTCTTCATCTTGGAAATATTCTGTCCTGAGACGGTCACAACTCCCGATTCAGGAGTAAGGATGCGGTTGAGGCATTTGAGAAGAGTGCTTTTGCCTGCTCCGTTATTTCCCAGCATAGCCAGGCAGTGACCAGGCCCAAGATCAAAAGAAACGTCGCTCAGAGCTTTTCTGCCGCAGCGGTATGTAAATCTAAGATCTTTGGCTTCTATCATATTCTCTTCCCTCCCTTGAAAATGAGATACATGAACAGCGGCGCTCCCAGGAACGAAGTGATAGCGCCTATCGGCAGCACGACAGGCTGAACGGCAAGCCTGGCTACAGTGTCGCTCAGAAGGAGCAGTATCGCGCCTCCCATGGCTGAAGCTGGAAGCAGATAGCGATAGTCGCTGCCTATGACTCTGCGCATCAGATGGGGCGATATCAGGCCGATGAAATTGATAATGCCGATATATGATACTATGACCGAGGCCGTCAGCGAACAGACTATCATGCCGATTATCCGCATGCTTTCCACGTTCACGCCCAGGCCTTTGGCCGTATTCTCGCCGTTTTGCAGGGCGTTGTAATTCCAGCGGTTGAACATAAAGTAGATGAGCGATGCAGCTACGACTGCAGCCATTATTATTATCTCGCGCCATGATGTGCTCCCGAGATTTCCAAAAGTCCAGAACACCACAGCCGCCACCTTGACGTCGTCGGCAAAATACTGCAGCAGCGTCGTACCGCCTGAAAAGACAGATGAAAGGGCGACTCCTGCCAGCACCATCATCTCCGGCGTGATTCTCTTAACCCTCGACATTCCTAAAATAACCACAGTGGACATCATCGAGCCTGCAAAAGCACACAGGGAAATTGCATAAGGATCAGAAAAAGTCACGCCGTCAAGTGTCTGGCTTTGCATGCCGGCTCCGAGCACAATTATTGCAAATGCCGCACCGAAGGCCGCTCCCTGAGAAACTCCCAGCGTGGAAGATGATGCCAGCGGGTTTTTAAGCAGACTCTGCATGACGCATCCCACTACTGCCAGGCCCGTTCCTGCCACCACTGCAGTTATGACTCTTGGCAGGCGAATGTTGAAAACGATCACGTCGGTCTGCTCCGTTCCCTTTCCTAAAAGAGTCGTCACAACTTGGGAAATGGACAGTCCTGACGAGCCGCAGGCAATGGCAGCAAGGGCTGTCGCCAACGTCACGGTAGCGAGCGCGAGAAGAAATATTTTTTTGAATCGTATATATCCGTTGTAGCTTTCGATGTTTGTTAAAGGCGACATATATGTTATTCTCCGATCGTGAGCCTGCCAAAGCCTATTCCTGCCTCATCTAGCACATCCAGATATTCACAGCCCAGCATCGTTGTGAATATCTCCTCTGCCTTTTCATTGAAATCTACGTCTGAAAAAGCTTCCGGGTAAATGATACTGCCGGCGTAGTAAGCGTCTGCTATGGCGATCTCCATATTGGTTGAGTTATAGTTGTAGGACACCTGACTGTACAGTTTTCCCTCCTTGACCGCGGTCAGATTGTCATAAAAGGCTGAATTCTTTTCGTAATCTTCGTTTATCAGATACATGTTCGACGGATTGACGAAAATTATTTCCGGATCCCATACAGTAACTTTTTCCAGGTCTATGAGCAAAGCTCCTGACTGGCCGGTCTCATCGACGACGTTCTTGGCGTTGATCGCGGCGAAAGGAGGATACAGAGCGCATGTCCCCTCAAAGCCGTGAGGACCCCGGTATCCCATGCCTCCCATATAAACCGTCGGTTTGTCTTCTTCTGCTATGTCTTTCGTCCTGTCGCTCAGGTCTTTCTGCCAGCCTCTTATAGCCTCGGCAACTTTATCAGCCTGTTCTTCTGTTCCCATTACGGAGCCTACAAGGGTCAGGGAGCCGAGGAAATCCTCGGCAAACATGTCCGTCGCGTAAAGCCCCACCACCGGTATTCCTGTCTGTCTAGAAAGCTCGTCGAGGGCGGCTGTATCGCTGGTATAGGCGAAAATCAAATCCGGCGCCAAAGTCACCAGTTCTTCTGCATAAGTCGTATCTTCGCTTCCGCCTGAACCTGTAGATGCCAGGTCTGCAAAGCTCTCCCTGTTGACGTAGGCGTACGGCATGCCCGGTTCTCCTTTTTTATCCAGGTCGGTGACGCCGACCAGCTTATCTGCTGCCCCTGCATAAGTTATGAAGCGAGCGGCGCTGTTGACGGCAGCTATCGTATTTACATCTGCCGGAATTTCTACTTCACGCCCCAGCATATCGGTTATCGTATATGACTCGCCGGCTTGTTTATCTTGTGTTCCTGAATCGTCTTGTCCGCCGCAGGCGGCAAGAGACATCATCAGCACCATTATCAAAAATATCGTAAAAGTTTTCTTCATTCTTTTTTCTCCTTGAGAACTGCACGGACATCGTCAGGCGAAATGTCTTCGCGCCGGGCGATCTCGGCGATGTCTTCATATTCGTATTTCTGCTTTTCCACTCCGTATCCTCTGGCGACTTTTTTACGCACCGGGCCGTAAGGCGTTTCTTCCGTCTCCACTGATCGCTCAAGGATATATCGCCTGCAAAGCTCCTCCCTAATCCCGAGAGTGGTCGTATGTTTGAATATGAGCCTTGCCATCTTTTCTCTGTCCGATTGCTTGCATATCACGCTCAGGAGGGTTCCCGGCCTTGATTTTTTCATTCCTATCGGCAATGTGTATACGTCAAGCGCTCCTGCCGAAAGCAGGGCTTCCATGGCAAATCCCACCGATTCTGCCGTCATGTCGTCTATGTTGCAGCTCAGCTGAGCTACCACATCGCCGCCAGCCCTTGGTCCTGCAGAATCAGCATCGGTTTCTCCAAACATTGCACGCACGCAGTTGGCCGATTCAAAGTCTTTTTTTCCCATGCCGTAGCCGATGCCATGTACTTTCATCACCGGCATTTCTCCGAAGCTGTCTGCAAAGTGCTTGAGCAAAGCCGCGCCTGTAGGCGTGCAGAGCTCGCCCTTTATGCTTCCGCCGTATATAGGCACGTCTCTGAGAATGTGGGCCGTTGCAGGCGCAGGCACCGGCAGAATTCCGTGGGCGCACCTGACCTGTCCGCTCCCTACATGAACCGGGGAGGCTATCACTCTGTCGGGAGCTATCTGTTCCATCAGCATACAGACTGCCGCCACATCGGCCACAGCGTCCAGAGTTCCCACTTCGTGAAAATGTATCTCAGGCACCGGAACGCCGTGGGCTTTGCTCTCGGCCTCAGCAATCAGCCTGTACACGGCGATCACATCATCTTTGACTTTTGGGGAAAGATCCAGATGGTCTCTCACCAGATGCTCGATATCATGCATGCTGCTGTGAGCATGGCCATGAGAATGACCGTGTCCGTGGTCATGCGCGTGGGCATGGCCGTGATGCTCATGATGGTGCTCGTGGCCATGGTTATCGTGCTTGTGACCATGGCCGTAGTCGGCGCTTTCCTCTTCTTCTCCAAATACCGTCACGGCAACATGAGTCCCCGTTATTCCGCACTTGACAGATGGCTTAGCATTGTAGCGCACCCCCGGAATACCGACCGAATTAAGCTTATCTAAAAAGGCTTCGCGTTCCGGCAGAAGTTCCAGCAGGGCTGCCGTCAGCATGTCGCCTGCCGCCCCCATCCCGCAGTCTAAATACAATATCTTCATTTCTTCACCCCCATGTGGTTTATCATGCTGGCCAGATATCCGGCTCCGAAACCGTTGTCGATGTTTACGACGGATACGCCGCTGGCACAGGAGTTGAGCATGGACAGAAGCGCGGAAAGTCCGCTGAAAGAAGCGCCGTAGCCTACGCTGGTGGGAACCGCGATGACCGGGCAGTCCGCCATTCCTCCTATGACGCTGGCCAGAGCGCCCTCCATTCCTGCTATTGCGATGATGACTGAAGCGCTCATGATATCGTCCATATACGAAAGCAGGCGATGGATGCCGGCCACTCCCACATCGTAGAGCCTTACCACTTGATTTCCATGAGCTTCGCAGGTGAGAGCCGCCTCTTCTGCAACAGGAATATCAGAAGTCCCTCCTGTTGCTACGACTATCTTTCCTATTCCGTCGGGCAGAGGTTTTTCGCCTATGATGCCGACTCTTGCCTGTTTGCTGTAATCCATATCACATTTTTCGACTATGGTCCCGGCAGATTCTTCCGACAGCCTGGTAATCAATATGGTTTTCTGGCCGTTTTCCTGCATTTTTTCTATAATGCCAATCATCTGTTCCGCTGTTTTCCCTGCGCCGTATATCACTTCCGCAGCTCCCTGCAGTATGCCGCGGTGAAGATCGACTTTGGCATATCCTATATCCTCGAAAGGTGCCTTTTTTATGGCCAGCATGGCTTCTTCCACCGCCATCTCTCCTTTTCGTACCGATTCCAAAATGTTTTTTATATCGCTCATCCTCTTACCTCCAAATCCAAAAGTACAGACTCATAATATTTTTTTAATTCCGCAATGACCTCTGTTCTGTGGCGTATCAGCATATCGAGCTGCGCTTCATGCAGCTGGATTTTAGCTGCTTTTTTCTCCATTCTCACTCTGAAATCTGTGAAGCCAAGCGAGGCAATAAAAGCTTCGGCTTCTTCCGTCGTTTCAAGCTTTTCTACGGTAATCTTCTCGCCCGTGGCTATCCTCGTCGCCAAGCAGGCATAGGCAGGTTTGTTCCAGGTAAAAAGACCTGCTTCTCTTGACAGCTTTCGTATTTCTACCTTTGTAAGTCCGCACTCACGGAGAGGCGAACGAACCTTGAGTTCCTTAAGGGCAGCCATTCCCGGCCGGTCTGCTTCATCATCGGAAGCATTTGTGCCATCCAATATAACATCGAATCCGTCGGATGCCGCAGCTTCCGCAATCGCTTTAAATATCATATTCTTGCAGTGATAGCATCTGTCCATGGGGTTGGACTCCACATCGCGGTTGGCCAAAACGTCAAGGTGTATGACTTTTATCTCGGCCTTCAGCTGTTTTGCAAGCCTCTCCGCGTCCTCCAGCTCAAACTGCGGCTGAAAAGCTGATTTCACATAATATGCTTTCACATCCGCTTTATTTTTGATGGCTTCATAGAGCAGATAGGCTGAATCCACACCTCCCGAAAAGGCTATCGCTGTTTTATTGTTTTCTCTGAAAAAATCCGCAAGTCTCATTCTCTGCGTCCCTTCTCTCCTTACTATTTGTGCAAAAAATAAAAGATATACAGGCCTCCCTTGCTGGAAAGCTGTATACCTCCGATAGTATACGTTAATTTCCTTAAATCTTCCGTTAAAACTTCACAGCCTCGCATTGCCGGGCTGCGGACGGCAGCTGCGAAAGCGGCTATTCTTAGCCGCACTGTCTGGCTTCATGCCAGCAGTTTTTCTTCTTTAATAATATACAGCAAATTTGCCTGCCCGTCAATGGTTTTACATGCTTTTCCGCACCTGGAATGTCTGTTTTCCCCACCCAGGTTTCCACGCCAGGGTTTCCACACCCGGGTTCACGCGTCCCGGCAAAAGCAACAATAAAAAATCCCCCGCCGGGCAGGCTTCACAACGGAAGCCTGCCCGCAGGAGACCATATTGAAAAGAAAGGTTTCGCTCTTATGCTTCTTTTGCTTCTGTGGCTTCTGCCGCAGGAGCCGCCGGTTTTCTTTTTGCTCTGAGGTTTATTATTGCACCTGTAGGACATTCCTTGGCACAAAGACCACAGTTCTTGCATTTTTCAGGGTCAATCATGGCGAGATTGTTCTCAACCTTGACAGCGTCAAACTTGCAAGCCTTTTCGCACTTCTTGCATCCTATGCAGCCGTTGGTACAAGCTTTCCTTGTCTTGGCGCCAGGATCAGTGGAATGACACTGAACGATAACCTTGCTCTTTGCAGGAGCGATTCTGATGACATGGTTAGGACAAGTATTGGCACATATGCCGCATCCTACGCACACGTCCCTGTTGACAACAGCCACACCGTCGCAAACCTGTATCGCGCCGTAAGGACATGCTGCCTGGCAGTCTCCCAGACCTAAACATCCGTGGGCGCACATATTGAGTCCGCCGAACATCTGCTTGGCTGCCGCACAAGTTGAAAGGCCCTGGTATTCCATCAGTTTCTTTGAAGCCTGGGCATTGCCGTTGCACATTACGACAGCCACCTGAGGTTCTGCTGAACCGGCTTCCACGCCGAGTATTTCAGCAAGCTTAGCCGCAACAGCAGCTCCGCCTACAGGACATTTAGCCGTTCCTATTTCATGATCAGCAGCAAGCGCAGCCGCGTAATCATCACATCCGGCGAATCCGCAGGCTCCGCAGTTGGCTCCCGGAAGTTCGGCTCTTAAGTTGGTAACCGTTTCATCTACAGGTACGAAGAATATCTTCGACGCGATAGTCAAGATGACGGCAAGGACAAAACCCATTGCTACTACCAGCAATACCGGTATTAAAATATCCATCATTTCTTAATTCGCCTCCTTATCCTACACTAATCCGCCAAAGCCCATGAATGCCAGCGACAGAAGAGCCGCAGTAGTCATGGTGATCGGAACTCCCTGGAAAGGCGCCGGAATATCGTTGTTTCCCTCCAGTTTGCTTCTCATTCCCGAGAAGATGACCATAGCCAGCAGGAAGCCTACGCCTGCACCGAAAGAGTTCACAAGCGACTCCAGGTAGTTGTATCCCGAATCAATGTTGGAGATACATACGCCCAGCACCGCACAGTTTGTGGTTATAAGCGGTAAGTATACGCCCAGCGCTTTGTGGAGCGAAGGGATAAATTTTTTCAGCGCCATCTCAACGAACTGTACCAAAGCAGCTATGATGAGAATGAACACTATAGTCTGTAAATAAGCTATGTTCAGATTGTTCAGAGCCTGCATTATAGGCCATGTAGCCGCGGTAGCAAGCACCATTACGAAAGTAACGGCCACTCCCATGCCGACGGCGGAATCCAATTTTTTGGATACGCCCAAGAACGGACAGATACCGAGGAACTGAGCGAGAACATAGTTGTTTACCAGGATTATCCCCAGCAATATAGTTAAGTAACCTGACATTATGCTTCAACTCCTTTCTCTAATTCCTCAAGACATTTCTCCTGCTGGCAGATGGAAGCCATTGCGCATCCCTGACAGCTGAAGTTTCTTGGCTTTTTGCCCTTGGACTGAAGTATCTTGTTTACTATCGCTATAGCGCAGGCGTATACGAAGAATCCGCCGGGAGCGAGAGCGATAATAAGCATAGGATGTTCTGATATAAACGGAATGGAAATGGTCAGCTTCTGAACCAGCTCTTCGCTTCCGAGGAAGAAACCTGAGAAGATAGTTCCGGCTCCGATTATTTCCCTTATAGCTCCGATGAAAGTCAGAGAAAGAGTAAATCCGAGACCCATTCCTATACCATCGAGAGCGGAGTCAAGAACGCCGTTTTTGTTGGCGAACATTTCTGCTCTTCCGAGGATTATACAGTTAACTACGATCAGTGGCAGGAACACGCCCAGTGAATTGTACAGCGGTTCCGCAAACGCCTGAACGATAAATTGTACAAGAGTTACGAATCCTGCTATCAGTACGATATAGCACGGGATTCTTACTTTATCAGGAATAAGTTTTGCCAACAGCGAAATCGCGATGTTGGAGCAAACCAGTACGGCAGTCGCCGCTATACCCATACCCATTCCATTGAAAGCCGACGACGTGGTCGCAAGCGTAGGACAGGTTCCCAGCAATAATACCAGGTTAGGGTTTTCCTTAATTATGCCCTTCGTAAGGACTGCTAATCTACTTGCTTTTTCTTTCATTAGTTAGCACCTCCCTGAACTGCTTGATACTGCTGCAGAGCTACGCATACTCCCTGGTAAACGCCGTTGGAGGAAATAGTCGCTCCACTTATATATGACACAGCAGTATCGCCTTTGATATTGTCAGCGCCTGCAAGCTCAGTCAAGCCTATATATTGCTCAAGATAACCTGATTCATGAGCTTTGGTACCGAGTCCCTTTGTGTCGTTATGCGCAGTTACCTTAACGCCGGTTATGCTGCCTTCATTGTCGATACCTATCATCTCTGTGAGAAGACCTCCGAAAGACGAGGACTGAACGGTAACTACCATTCCCACGCCCTCGGCAACATAACATTCAGTAACGAATACTTTGTCAGGAACTGCGACGATCAAATCTCCGTCATATTTTTCAAAGCTTTCTGCTGCCGGAAGCAGTTCGGCTCTTGAAGCATCAGCCGCTTTCGCCGAGTTCTCCGCTATTATAGGAGAAGTGATGGAATTCACGTATGCAAGGGCGAAAGTGATTATCAGGCAGATCGCCACGAGAACGACTACCGGCTGTATGTATTCTTTAAACGTATTACTTTTCATCTTTCTTAGCACCTCCATACATTCTCTTCTGGAAGAAGTTGTTGATGAGCGGTGTCAGGCAGTTCATGATCAGTATGGAGAAGGATACGCCCTCCGGATACTGTCCCCAGATCCTTATGATCATGGTGATCAGACCGCATCCTATTCCGAATACGACTTTTCCCATAGGAAGGAGAGGAGTCGTAACGTAATCAGTAGCCATAAAGAACGCTCCCAGCATTACGCCGCCGGCCAGTATGTGGAATACGGCCATATTCAGCGCGTCTCCGCCTGTCGCAGCATAGTAGATGAACGCGAACACAAACACAGTTCCTATAAAGGCAACCGGTATTATAGGGCTTATTATCTTCTTCCAGATCAGGAAAAGTCCGCCTACGATCAGCGCGATGGCGCTGACTTCACCCATGGAGCCTCCTATAAATCCGAGGAACATCTCCACATTGTTAGGAAGTTCTCCGCCCTCTGCCAGGACTCCGAGAGGAGTTGCAGTTGAAACGGCGTCTGTAGCCATTCTAGGAAGAGGCCATGTGGTCATTTCAGTGGCGAATGAGATGAACAGCACGATTCTCGCCGTGATGGCAGGATTGGCGATGTTCTTGCCTACGCCGCCGAAAAGCTGTTTAACGATGATAATAGCCACGAAGCAGCCTACGATGGCAATCCAGTAAGGAAGTCCTGACGGAACATTGAAAGCGATCAGCATGCCTGTTACAACAGCGCTCAAATCGCCCACAGTCTGTCTCTTGTGCATCAGGACGTTCCAGATCCACTCAAAGAATACCGCGGCTACGATGCATACCGCAGTCAGAGAGAGCACTCTCATTCCGAAAACATAAACGCTGACAAGCAGCGAAGGCACGAGAGCCAGAATTACCATCATCATGATCCTGCTTGTGTCCATATTGCTTACGATATGAGGAGCTGACGATACTACTAAATTATTGTAAGTTTTCTTTTCCATTACTTAATTCCAGCCTCCTTTACCACAGCTTTTCCAAGCTTGTTCGTAAAGCCCAGAGGTCTTCTCGCCGGGCAGACATAAGAACAGCTTCCACATTCCATGCACTGCATTACCTTGAGATCTGAAAGCGCCTGAGCGTCTCTTCTCTCATAAGCGTCTGCCAGAGCAGTAGGGATAAGATTGAACGGACACGCCTGATGGCATCTGCCGCAGTTGATGCAGGCAGTTTCTTCTTTTACCATGGCCTGAGCCTTGGAGAAAGCCAGAATAGCGTTGTTATTCTTTACGATAGGCATCTCGTCGGAGAAGATCGCTCTTCCCATCATAGGTCCGCCCATCAGGATCTTTCTCGGTTCCTGCTTGTATCCGCCACAGAAAGCGATTACGTCGTTGATCATAGCTCCTATCGGCGCTATGACGTTCTTAGGCTGAGCAACGGCGTCGCCGTCGACAGTCATTCTCTTTGAAACGAGAGGCATTCCTGTTCTGAAATATTCTCCTACTTTAGCGAAAGTAGTTACGTTGGAAAGGATAACACCCAGGTCTGCCGGCAGAACGCCTGCATTCATGGTCTTTCCTGTGATTTCATAAACCAGAACTCTTTCAGCTCCCTTAGGATATCTGGCCTGGAGTTTGAAAGTCTTGATATTAGTAATACCTTTGTCTGCCAGAACCTTATCGATGTGGGCTATGGCATCAGGTTTATTTTCTTCGATTCCAATAAAACCTTCGTCAAGTCCTATGTACTTCATTGCAAGCTGCATACCACTGATCAGATCTTCGGTATCTTCCAGCATCAGTCTGTGGTCGGAAGTGATAAACGGTTCACACTCCGCAGCATTGACGATGAGAGTATGAACATCATCGATATTTTTAGGATTGAATTTAATGTGGGTAGGGAATGATGCTCCGCCCAGTCCCACCAGGCCGCTGTCTCTTACTGCCTTGATAAATCCTGGCAGATCTTCGACTACAGGCGGCTTGATTTCTTCGTAAATTTCCTGCTTCTTGTCCGTTTCGATAACGACGAGAGTATCGACTCCTCCGACAGCTGAACGCTGTTCCTCGATACCTGTTACCGTGCCCGAAACGCTGGAGTGAATCGGCGCGCTTACAAAGGCGTCAACATCACCTAAAAGCTGACCTACTTTGACGTAGTCACCCTTTTGTACTAAAGGTTTGCAAGGTGCTCCAATATGCTGAGACATGGAAATTTTTACAACATCAGGAATCGGCATTACTTCTGTGGCACAACCGGCAGTGTGCTTGTAATGATTCACATGGATGCTGTGTAAATGTTTGTGACTCATTTGTTGAGACCTTCCTTTCTAAAAATTATACATAATCATACGTAATACATTATACAACACAATGAAGCAAAAATCATCAAAAAATTTCATAATTATCACCATGAAGTTGCTGGAAGAACAAAAATCCGGCTTCCCATGCGGAAGTTCCGGATTTTCTAAGCTATTTCTTTCCCACCGACACGCGCAGTTCTTCATCTACGCCTATCACTTTTTCGCCTGCTTCTCTCTGCGCTTTGACGTAATCGACAATTTCCTGCGTAAAAATTTCTCCCGGACATATGAGAGGAATCCCCGGCGGGTACGGTATGATGGCGGCAACGCAGACTCTGCCTGCGGCCTGTGTTATATGAACGCTTTCTCTCTCCTGCGGAATCTCTGTCCGCGCCAGCCCCAACGGCAAAGGGACTTTCTGTTCTGCTCGGCTGTGAGCTGCCTGGCCGTTTCGATCGATCAGCCCAGCTGTCTCGGCAAGCACGCTCCATCCGGTCAGCCCGGTCGTCTCGACAAGCGCGCTCCGGTCAAGCCGGTCAATCCGGTCCGGCCGGCCACGCTCGGCAGCCTCGCTGAGAGCCTCGATCAGCCGTTCATAATCGCGCCTCGTATTTCCTATGCCGCTCATGCACATGACCATGTTTCCCGAAACCAATTCAGGGAAAACGCCGTGGCTCATCAGAAACTTTTCTAGCTCGGCTCCGTCAAAGCCGAAGCGGGACATGTCTATGTTCAGCTTGGTGTAGTCTAGTCTGGCGGTTTTCATCAGAACAAGACCCTCTATTTCAGCGGCCTTGTGGTAAAACCACCTTATGTTCTCCAGCCAGTCTTTCATCAGCCGACCGGCGTGTGAAGCGAGGATATCAGCGTTTATATCGAGAGTGGCCATCAGCGGATAGGACGGGCTGGAGCTTTCCATCATCTGCAGCCTGTCCTCAACCGCATTGAGGTCTATCCTGTCGCTGCAGATATTGAGAACCGCAGTCTGGGTAAAAGATGCCAAAGTCTTGTGCGTGCTGTTTATGACAGCGTCGGCTCCCAGTTCTTCTGCCGCCCTGGGAGGTATAAGCTCCGTGTTACCAGAAGCGCTTCCCTCAGCCTCGCCACGGTTCCCGGCGCATTTTTCTTCAATACTGAAAAACTTGAGATGAGCGCCGTGAGCCTGATCTACGATCAGAAGGCCTCCCCTTTCATGTATTTTCCGGGAAATATTTTCAATATCGCTGCAGACTCCGTAATAATTGGGACTGGTGATTATGACGACCCGGGCGTCCGGATTCTCGTCCATGCACTTTTCTATCTCTTCAGCGGTGATTTCCCCTGAAATGCTGTAGTCTTCTTCCGTCTTTGGAAAAGCATACACAGGTTCTATGTCACCAAGGCGCAGCGCGTTAAATACGGACTTATGGCAGTTACGAGCCATGATCAGCTTGCCGCCCCTTGGCACAGCGGCGAGGATCGCCGCTATTATTCCGGCTGAGCTACCGTTTATCAGCAGATAAGACTTCTTTACATCATAGAGTCTTTGGTATTTCTCCATGGTGCGCCGTATTATGCTTTCCGGCTGAAACAGGTTATCGGCGCCGCATATCTCAGTAATATCCCATGACGCCAGTCGCTTTACAGCGTCTCCGAATCCGTTTCTCGCAAAAAATTCATATCCTTTATGGCCCGGCATGTGAAAAGATACCGGGCTTTTTGATTCATGTTCAGTTAAAAAATCTCTTATTCCCTTTGTCATAACCATTAAACAAATTTCGCGGCGCGGCGTGAGCCTGTTTACAGCCCCAGCCCGGAGCCTACGTTTCTCATAAAGTCCTGCACGTTGGTAACTATACCTTTGGCTGACAGACTTCCTCTGTCTCCCAGCTTATTGGCCGCAAATTCGGAAGTGTCTACCATATAAAAATATATAGGCCTTATGGTCCCGTTGTCAAGCTTTCTGTATGTCGGAGTCATGTTTCCGGTCGCTATGGTGTGAAGGACTGTGGCCATGCCTATCACGGTGGTAGCCTTTCTCACGTGCATCCTTATCGTGTCCTGACCCACGTAGGCGTGCTCAAATACTTCAGGAAGAGGGCCGTCGTCTCTGATGGAACCGTTGAGAACGAAAGGAACTCTGTGCTTGACGCAGTTGTATATTATGCCGTTGTCGATATTCTCCCCCTTGATAAAGTCAGGTATCGAGCCGTACGTGTTTATGGCGTTTATCGTATCAAGGTGATTGTAATGTCCGTTGAAATGGAGTTTTTGATTCTTGATGTCACAGCCGAGGGCCGTTCCCAGGTATGCGCCCTCCAGGTCATGGGTGGCAAGGGCGTTTCCTGCCAGCAGCGCTTGACAGTATCCATTGGCGATCAGCTCCCCCATCACTCTTCTGGCTTCCACGTCAAAGCTGCAGGCAGGGCCGAGAACCCATACGACATAGCCTCCGTTTTCCTTTTCGTGTTTCAGGAGCTCGACAAGATCCTCGTAATCCTGTGTGAACGAAGTCTCTCTGCTCCTGCTCTGGCGGAAAGCGAAAGTGTTCTTCGCATCATCTTCCTCTTCTTTAGTCCAGCAATTGACATGGACGTATATTCCTTCGGAAGCGTCCTCCGTTCTTCCTACCACGACAAGGTCTCCCTCTCTTATGTTTCTGAACTCCACAACTCTGACCCTTTCGCCGTCCCATACAGGCACAGCGTCCATCCTGCTGTCTTCGGCCAGATGCCATTTGCCATCTATTTTAAAGTATTCCGGAAAGATTGAAGTCGCATGAAATCCCTTAGGCGCAGCCTTGGCGCGGGGCGCCGTGACCAGCCTGGCGTCAGGGGCTTTGACGAATCTTTCTTCCGTGAAATCCGGTTCAATATATTTCGCTAATTTAAAACTCATTTCTGTTTCCACCTCTTCTTTTCTGCTTTTCAGTTTAATCATTGTAGCACAGTTAAAACAAGAATAAAATACAGAATCAATTCTATACTATTTTTGATAATCACTCATAATATTTGGGAATAATATATTGAAATTTAAACATATTTCTATTATACTAAAGTCTATACTATAAATTGTATTAAAAAATAAACATTTTCTGCTGACCGTGGCAAAACAGGAACGGCTGGCAGGAAATGAGTATGAAAGGATCTTACAGAGCATGAAAAAGAAGTCTTCCAGAAACACAAAGGGAAAGATCGTTTCCGCCGCCTGGCAGCTGTTCTACCAGCAAGGGTACGACGACACTACGATAGACGAGATAGTCGAGGCCTCCGGCACCTCCAAGGGCTCTTTCTATCATTATTTCGACGGCAAGGACGCGCTCCTCAGCTCTCTGTCTTATCTCTTCGACGAAAAGTACGAGGAACTGATAGAGACCATGGACGACAGCCTTTCTCCGATAGACAAGCTTATATATATGAATAAGGAATTGTTTTTGATGATTGAAAACACCGTTTCCGTCGATTTGCTCTGCCAGCTGTTTGCAACCCAGCTTATAACCAGCGGCGAAAAACATCTGCTGTCCACAGGCAGAACTTACTACAAGCTTTTGCGGCAGATTGCCATCGACGGTCAGCAAAACGGATATTTCAGGGAGGACCTTTCCATAAACGACATCACAAAAGCTTATGCCATGTTCGAGCGTGGGCTGATGTACGACTGGTGTCTGTGCAATGGCAATTATTCTCTGTGCCAGTATTCGGGAACTATCCTGCCCCTCTTTTTGAAAGGGCTGTGCAGATAAGCAGTGAAAACAAAAGAGCCGCCCTCGTCTCTTCGCTTCCTTATGCGAAGAGAACGAAGGACAGCGTTTGCGGTTCAAGCAACGCTGTCTTCGGCGGTCTCTTTTATCTTCATTTTATTTCCTATGCTTTTTCCCGGCACATCTTCTCCAGCAGCAGGAGGAGAAAATCCCAGAAAGGTTTTACCGAGCAGAGGTCGAGATATTCTTTCGGCGTATGGGCTCCTTTGCTGAGAGGGGCGATGGCTATGCAGTCCATATCAGGAACTGCTCCGAGAATTATTCCCGTTTCGGCGCAGGCGTTTTCCTTTTCAGTTTTAAGAGTCTTTCCGGTCATCTCCTGGTAAGCTGCGAAGCACAGTTCCCTCAGTGGCGACTCCTTGCGGTACGGCCATCCGGAGAAGCTGTCCTTTACTGTGAGCTTGGCGCCGCAGAGCTGCATGAGAAGTTTCATCCTGGCGACCAGCTCGTCTTTCACCGCATCGTAAGGAGATCTGACCATGGTTTCCAGCTGGAAGCAGTCTTCTTTCAATATTATCTCAACGGTATTGTTGGAGCACATTACAGTCTCCTTTTCCTGCCAGTCTCTCTTAGTAACGCCGAAAGGCATCAGATATAAAATTCTTTCAAGAGCCCGACTGGACTTTTTATCAAGCATGGTGTCCGGGGATTTTCCGGAATATTCTTCAGGAGTCTTCCTGTCTAATCCTTCAAAAGTGACAGAGAGGTTTTCCTCCGGTTCTTTATATTCTTCGTATATCGCCCTGCCCGCTTGAGAAACGGCGGAGGCAGCTGCTTCCAGATCCTCTTCCCTCAAGGCTATCACGGCGCTCATTTCAGGAGCGATTCCGCTCAGCCTCTCGAGTCCGGTACCGACTATGTTGAAATCCACCTTTTCCGACAAAGAGCAGAGTATTCTTCCCAAAGCCAGGACTGCGCTCATCCTTCCGCAGTCTATCATCAGTCCGCCGTGGCCTCCCAAAAGGCCTGAAATCTTTATTTCCATGAGGCGAAGCCTGTCGTCCAGCTTTTCTCTCGATATGGGAAGCTCTATCAGGCAGACGGCAGCTCCCGCGGTAGATACGCATAGTGTTTCCGGATCTCCGCAGTCCATATTCATCATTCTTCTCGATTTTATCCTGGAAAAGTCCACATATCTTATGCCCGTAAGGCCGGTCTCTTCTGTTACAGTAAAGAGCATTTCAAGGGGCGGGTGCACGGCCGTATCGTCTTCCATCAGGGCGAGCATGTTCATCATGCCAACGGCATTATCGGCCCCCAGCGTAGTACCGTCCGCATAGAGATAGCGGCCGTCGACTAAGTGAGTTCTGATGGGGTCTTTCAGAAAATCATGGTCTGACGTTTCTTCCTTTGCCGGAACCATATCCATGTGGGCCTGCATCAGAAACGGCGGCACGCCTTCGCAGCCCGGGCTGGCTTTGACATATACTATGAGATTTCCTGTTTCGTCCTCAAAATATTCATGACCGCATTTTCTGGCAAAGTCCTTTATATATGAGCAAAGAGCCTGCTCGTGTCCTGAGATGTGAGGTATTTCACATATATTTTTAAAATGCTTCAGCACTGTCTTGGGCTCAAATTTGTCTGTATAATCCATTTAAGGCCTCCAAAAGTTAAAAATCGGCGCCGCCCGTAAAACGGGTAGCCCGGACCGGGGCTGCAAGCCCCCATAATAACATGCGGCCGCAAAGCCGCGGCCGCACTAAAGCAATCACATCTGTTTACTCTGCAAAGTTCCATTCATAGAAGTAGTATGGATGAACCGTTGAATCGTGTACAACGCCTTCCAGTCTGTTGTTCCATGCGTAGATGAGTTCGTGATGGAAGATAGGTACGGAAGGAGCCAAGTCGATTATGTAAGCTATCAGTTCCTTGTAAAGTTCCTGACGTGTAGCTTCATCAGCTTCACTTTCAGCTTTGGCGAACATTTCATCGATGTATGGGTCGCTCAGCTGTGAGAAGTTGTTTCCGCCGATGCCGGAGGTTCCGTACTGACATACGTTGTATGAGAAGTCAGCTCTGTATGACAGAGTCTGGGTCATCATGGAGAAGTTGCCGCTTTCGGCGTCCTCGTCAGGTGTTGAAGTGTTGCGCAGTTCAAGAGTAACACCTATGTCAGCCAGATTCTGCTGATAGATCTGAGCGGCTTTTTCCAGATAAGTTCCGCCCATTACGTCCAGAACAACGCCGTAATCTGACAGGTTCAGACCGTCAGGATAGCCGGCTTCAGCAAGGAGTTCCTTTGCCTTTTCAGGGTCGTAGGTCACTTCCTCAGCACCGGAAAAATCTACGCCGAAGCAGTTGGCATCGCTGGCCTGCAGTCTGGCAGGAGCAGCGTATCCTTCATATGCCACGTCTATTATGGTCTGCTTGTCGCACGCATAGTTGAGAGCCTGGCGCACAAGTTTGTTGTCAAGAGGTTCTACCGTTGTATTGATGGCAAATACCGCGGTCTTTAGAGTCTGCACTTCTTTCACCGTGAACTGGTCGTTGCCTTCTATGCTCTCCATCTGGGTAGGCTCAACTTTCATCACGTCGATCTCGCCTGTTTCCAGCTGAACTGTGGCAGTGGAAGTGTCTCCTACGTAGCGGATCTCGAGGTTCTTGATGTTGGCAGGTCCCAGTCTGTAGTCTTCAAAGCTCTTCAGCTGAGCAGCTGTAGCCAGGTCTATGGAAACCAGTTCGTAAGGGCCGGTTCCGCAGGCTTTGTCGTTGAATTCGCCGTCGTTTTCAGTTACGAATTTCTCGCTCATGACAGGCACTTCATTGGTGTATACCAGGAAGAGCGGAGTAACTTTGTTCAAAGTGAATTTTACTGTATAGTCGTCAACGGCTTCAACTTTTTCGATCATTTCAACGAAGTTCTTCTTGGCGGCCGTTTCCATGAACTTTTCATACGAAAAGACTACGTCGGAAGCTTTCATGTTTTCTCCGTTATGGAAAGTAGCGTCCTGAACCAGATTGAAAGTGTATTCGAGACCGCCGTCGCTTATCGTCCAGTCTTCTGCGAGACAGCCTTTTACACTTCCGTCATCCTGAGTGATGGCCAGAGTTTCATATACCTGGTCGAACACCATCTGGTCTGAGTTGGCAGTTGTGTCGTACGGAACCATGGTGTTGAATATATCAGGCGTATATGCAACAACTGCGTCATCTTCGGACTTTGTGCCGCCGCCTCCGCCGCCGCAAGCTGTAAACAAGCTCATGACCATTACGAAAATCAGAAGCAGCGTGATTTTCTTTTTCATTTCATTCCCCTCCTTAGTTAGGTGTGTCGTTTTATATGTAACGTTTAAATTGTTACCTCTATTTTTCCAGCAGTCTGCAGGCTACGAAATGTCCCTCGCTCACCTCAGTCAGCGGAATTGAACTTCCTACGCAGTTCTCACGGCAGAAATCGCATCTTGGCGCGAATCTGCATCCCGGCGCAGGGTCTATAGGGCTGGTGACCTCGCCTCTGATAGGCTGTATCTTCTTGCTTCTCATCGAAATGTCAGGAATCGGTATCGCCGACAGAAGAGCCTTGGTGTAAGGGTGAAGCGGGTTTGCAAACAGCTCTTTGGCAGGAGCTTTCTCTACGCAGTTGCCCATGTACATTACCATTATCTCTGTGGATATATGCTTAACTACTGAAAGGTCGTGGGTTATGAACATATATGTCAGACCCATTTCTTCCTGCAGATCCATCAGCAGATTTAATATCTGCGCCTGGATGGATACGTCCAGAGCCGATACAGGCTCGTCGCAGACTATGAATTTCGGATTTATAGCGAGAGCCCTGGCTATGCATATACGCTGTCTTCTTCCCCCGTCCAGCTCGTGGGGATATGAATTGTAAAGCCTTTCTGCCAGGCCTACCGTGTCCATCAGCTCTTTTACACGTTTCTGCAGTTCGGCCTTGCTCTTGCACATGCGGTTGACCTTGAGCGGCGTCGCGATAATTTCGGCCACCGACTTTCTCGGATTGAGGCTGGAATACGGATCCTGGAATATGATCTGCATTGACTGCCTGTACTGTCTCATCTGCGATTCGCTGGCCTTGGTTATGTCATGGCCCTCAAACAAGACCTGACCCTCCGTAGGCTTGAGCAGGCGCAGTATGGTCCTGCCCAGCGTGCTTTTTCCGCAGCCCGACTCTCCTACTACGCCTAAGGTAGTACCCTTTTGTATGGTCAGGTTGATATCGTCGACTGCGTGAAGAGTCTTTCCGTTTTTCTTAAAATATTTTTTAAGGCCGTTAACTTCAATAAGCGGAGTCTGCTCTGTTTTATTCATCTTTTTCCTCCTGTAAGCCTTTTTTGCTGAATAAGTGGCACGCTATGCTGTGGGTGCCCTCAGTATAAACGTCAGGATAGACCTGTTTGCATATTTCCATGCAGTGCGGGCATCTGTCGTGGAAATAGCATCCGCTCGGCAGGTCCGACGGGTCAGGCATGAGGCCATCTATAGGTGAAAGTCTCCTGGTTTCGACTTTCAGATTCGGTATGGCGCCGAACAATCCCACCGTATACGGATGATGGTCTTTTTTCACGTATATGTCTTCCAGCGTGCCTGCTTCGATGATCTTTCCTGCGTACATTATGGCCACTTTATCGCATATATTGGCCACTATGCCCAGATCGTGGGTAATCAGTATCATGGCTGTGCCCAGTTTGTCTCTCAGGTCGCTCATCATCGCCAGCACCTGTGCCTGTATGGTCACGTCGAGGGCCGTCGTCGGCTCGTCTGCTATCAGCAGCTCAGGTTCGCAGGAAAGAGCCATGGCTATGACGACGCGCTGCTTCATTCCGCCGGAAAACTGATGGGGATATTCGTCTTTTCTCGAAGCCGGTATGCCGACCAGTTCCAGCACTTCATCGACTCTCTTGTCGACAGGTATCTGTTCCTGACCGTCTCTGGTGCTGTTGTGATATTCTATCGCCTCGGCTATCTGCTCGCCTACGGTCATTACAGGGTTCAGAGAGGTCATCGGATCCTGGAATATCATGGATATCTTCTCGCCTCTGACCATGGTTCTCATCTCTTCTTCGGAAATTTCCAGCAGATTCTGTCCGTCAAAGGTTATGCTGCCCTCCGGTATGAGACCTGTACGTTCCGGCAGCAGACGGAGTATGGCAAGCGCAGTGGTCGTCTTGCCGGCTCCCGTCTCTCCTACCAGTCCGAGAGTTTCTCCTTTTTCCAGGGAAAGGTCTATGCCGTTTACGGCGCAGACAGGCACGTCGCCTGATTTGTACTGCACTTTAAGATTTTTTATTTCAAGAAGCTTTTCACTCATTAGTATCTCTCCTTAACACATTAGACTTTTGGTCGCAAAGCAATCTTTAAGACGCATATCAGTCTTTAAGACATACATCAGTCTTTAAGACGCGGGTCCATGGCGTCGCGCAGTCCGTCGCCCAAAAGGTTGAATGACAGCGCCGTAAGAACTATTACGATACCCGGTATCACGCACATATACGGGTCGCTTCTCAAAAATTCTCTGGCTTCAGCTATCATAGCGCCCCATTCAGGGTTAGGCGGCTGTATGCCCATTCCCAGATAGCTGAGGCTGGAAGCCGTAAGCATCAGGTTGGCTATGCCTTGTGTGGAAACGACTATTATAGGGCCAAGGGAGTTGGGAATTATTTCCTTGACTATTATTCCTATATTCTTCATGCCGCTGGCTCTGGCCGCTTCAACGTATTCCGTGTCTACGATGCCCAGCACCGTGGAACGCACCAGTCTACAGTTGCCCGGTATGGCCGCTACAGTCATGGCTACTATCAAGCTGGTGGCGCTTGCTCCCATGGCAGCCACTACGCACAATGCCAGCAGAGTTTCAGGGATGGCCATGAACATGTCCGTAATACGCATGATCACGCCGTCCAGCTTTCCTCCGAAGTAAGCGGCTATCGCTCCCAGCAGCCCTCCTATTATCATGCTGACCGCCATGGTGACGATACCAATGGTCAGGGAAACTCTGGAGCCGAATACCATGCGGATAAATATATCTCTTCCGTATAGGTCTGTTCCGAACCAGTGCTCAAATGAAGGCGGCTGGTTTCTTATCGCGCTGTTCTGCAAGGTGACTGCCGCTTCGTCAAACAGCAGATTGGCGAAGATGGCGAGGAATATTACAAGGCACAGGAAGCCCATGCTTATCACGCTGCTCTTGTCTCTGAGAAGCCTGCGCCATATGTCTCTCGTCATGCTGTGGCCGCGGGTATAGGCCAGTGCGAACGCTTCCTGTTCTCTTCTTTTTCGACTTTTAAATGATAATTTCATAATTGATACTTGCCCTCCAGTCTGCTACTTCGCATATTTTGCTTTGATACGCGGATCTATGAACGCATAGACCAAGTCTACCGCGAGCATTATTACGGCGAAGAAAAATGCCAGCAGCAGCACGCACGCCAGTACGCAAGGCGTATCTTTAGCTTCGATGGATAATACGATCAGATTGCCGAGTCCAGGCAAGTTGAACACGCTTTCTGCTATTACGGAACCGCCGAGGATCGCTCCAAAGGATGAGCCGATGGTGGTGATTACCGGCAGAAGCGCATTTTTAAGAGCATGCTTGTAGATTATAGTATTTTCCGGAATACCCTTTGATCTTGCTGTCCTGACGTAATCCTGCCTGATTTCTTCAAGCATGGTGGAACGGGTCATACGCAGGATCTTTGAACCGTAAGGAACTCCTACCGTGATGGTAGGCAATATGTAACTGGTCCAGCCGTATGTGATTCCTCCCGACGGAAGCCATCCGAGGTATAACGAGAAAATCAGTATCAAAATCATTGCCAGCCAGAAAGTAGGCATCGCCACCAGTACTGTGGACGCTACGCGGAGGAAGCTGTCAGATTTTGAATACTGCTTGACTGCGGAATAAACTCCCAGCGGCAGGCCCATCACTGTAGCCAGAATCATGCCTGAAAAGGCTAGGGCAAGGCTGACCGGAACTCTGTCGAATATATCTTCAAAGACCGGATTGCCTGTTCTGTATGATTCTCCAAAGTCAAGGTCTGTGACGACATCTTTGACATACTCAAAAAAACGGATCCAGAACGGTTGATCCAAACCTAGCTCTACTCTCAGCTGTTCACGAGCTTCAACGGATGATTCCGGTCCTAAAATACGTATGGCCGGATCGCCCGGCGTAAAGTCCATGATAGTAAAAATAATAAATGCTACACCAATCAGAATAGGTATTAGAATTAGTAGTCTCTTAACGGTGTATTTTACCATGCTACGCCTCCTGATAGATTTAAATTTTAGCCTCATCTATTTTATAACTTCTTTACTTCCGTGTCAATTGTGCGTAGTTCTTTTGTCTGATTCTGGGATATATTGTAAAAAATTGTAAAACGCAGTGCAGCGAACCGTTTTGGCAAGGTGTTCTGATATGACGCAGCGGAGCTCTCTCTTTCCCAATAAAACAAACGCCTGCATCAATATATTAAAATACATCAATACAGACGTTTTGGCCGATTATTTTCTGCCGTCCTGGCTTCCCGGACAGCCGGGTAATGAAAATTTACTTTTTGAGAGATTCCGTCAGAGAATCGGCCAGCGCTTCAATTTCTTTAATGTTGGATTCGTTAGGCGACGAATTTACAGAAACCTGCGCCGACAGTACCAGACATTCTTTCAGCTCTTCTTCGATGAATTCTTTCATCAAGGAACCGGATTTGATGGCCCAGGTACCGTTTTCTATTATTCCGAAGGTTCTCTTCTGGAAATTGAGGGTCTTAAGATGATGAAGGAAATCATACATCTTAGGGTATATGTTCAGGTTATAAGTAGGCGAGGCCAGCACGATATGGCTGTATTTAAAGGCTTCGGCCACCAAATAGGAAACATCCGTGTCAGACACGTCATAGACCGAAATTTTCGTCACGCCTCTCTCGCAGAGAGCCTTGGCCAGGGTCTGCGCCGTCTTCTCCGTGTTGCCGTACATGGAGGCATAGACGATCAGTACGCCCTTTTCTTCCGGCTCGTATCTGCTCCACTTGTCATGCTTGTCGATATAGTATCCCAAGTCTTTTCTCCAAACCGGTCCGTGGAGAGGGCAGAATGTGGTGATGGGTACTGACGCTGCCTTTTTCAGCAGATACTGTACGAACGGTCCGTATTTTCCTACTATGTTGCAAAAATATCTTCTGGCGTCATCCAGCCAGTCGCGGTCGAAGTCCACCTCGTCGGCAAACAGTCTTCCGTCGAGAGAGCCGAAGGTTCCGAAGGCGTCGGCGGAGAAAAGGACTCCGTTGGTGGTATCGAAAGTCACCATAGCCTCCGGCCAATGAACCATAGGCGCGGCCACAAAGGTCACCGTATGCTTTCCGAAGGTCTTGGTATCGCCTTCTTTAACTTCTTCTTTACGTCCCTCTACGTTGAAGCCAAACTGGTGCATGAACATAAAGGCTTTCTCATTGCTTATAACTTTACACTCAGGGTATCTTATCAGCACTTCCTCTATGGACGCAGCGTGATCCGGCTCCATGTGGTTTATGACAAGATAATCCAGGGGTCTTTCGCCAAGAACCTCTTTTACATTTTCAAGAAATTCTCTGCATCCCGACCAATCTACAGTATCAAACAGCACGGTCTTCTCATCCAGCAGGAGGTAGGAGTTATAGGATACTCCCCTCGGTATAGGGTAAACGTTTTCAAAGAGATGCAGCCGCTTGTCGTTTACTCCCACCCAGTACAGGTCTTCGGTCACTTTTCTTACAATGCTCATTTCTGCTTCTCCTTTCATTATACTTCTTCAGACGACGGAATGAAGTTTGACTTCTCCTCGCTGCACTCAGGACATGTCCATTCTTCCGGAATGTCTTTAAACCGCGTTCCTGGAGCTACTTCGCCTTCTTCATCGCCCAGTTCAGGGATATATTCATATCCGCAGCCGAGGCATACGTACCTGCCTACAGGAGCAGGAGTCGGTTCCTCCGGCGCCTGCCTCTTCATCTTTACCATAGGCGGAGCCGGTTTTTTCGGCGCGTCGCCTCCCAGAGCTTTTATCAATTCGGGGATTATCTCGTTCAAGTCTCCTACTATGCCGTAATCGGCGTTCTTAAATATAGGCGCGTTGGCGTTGGTGTTTATGGCCACTATGGTAGAAGCGTCCTTTATACCTTTCAGGTGCTGGCTCGCCCCTGAGATTCCGCAGGCTATATAGAGATTGCCCGTAAATTTCTGGCCGCTCATGCCTACATATCTGTCGAGAGGCACGTACATAAGCTGCTCGGCTACAGGTCTTGACGAACCCAGGGCTGCACCGGCGGCCTTAGCCAGCTTTTCTATCAGAGCCATGTTCTCCCTAGATCCTACGCCCTTACCAGCGCTGACTACTCTTTCAGCTTCTATTATAGGGGTGTCCATGTCTATTCCCACGGAAAAGTCATATCCGTCGCCTTTCAGCGCTTCCACCAGCGCAGAAGCCTTTTCTGCCGGAGAGCCATCTTTGAAGATCATCTTCTTTCTGGCTCCTGTGATAGGCAGTTTCCTTACCGTTGCTTTGGCGGCGGGAGCAGCTTTGGCGGCTTTGCCTAATATGTGAGAGGCGATTACCACGTTCTGAATCTCGTTGGTTCCCTCGTAGATAGTGCAGATTTTAGCGTCCCTGTAGAACCGCTCTACTTCCATTCCCTTCAGATATCCGTTTCCTCCGAAGGTCTGGAGGGCGTCGTTGACTACCTGCAGGCATATATCCGAAGCGTATTTCTTGGCCATTGCTGATTCCATGCCGTAAGGCTGGTGATTTTCTTTAAGTTCCGCGGCACTGTATACTAAAAATCTCGCCGCTCTTATCTTGGTAGCCATCTCGGCGATTTTAAACTGTATAGCCTGAAGCTGAGCTATCGGAGCGCCGAATTGTTCTCTTTCTTTGGCGTATTCTACAGCGGCTTCATAAGCGCCCTGAGCGATGCCTAAGGCCTGAGCCGCTATGCCGATACGGCCGCCGTCAAGGGTGGCCATGGCGATCTTGAAGCCCTGCCCCTCTTTTCCCAAGAGGTTTTCCTTAGGTATTTTGACATCATTGAAAAGAAGCTGGCAAGTGGCCGACGAGCGAATTCCCATCTTGTCGTAATGGTCGCCGAAGGTGAAGCCGTCCCATCCCTTTTCTACTATGAAAGCGCTGATGCCCTTTGTTCCTATGCCGGGAGTCGTGACCGCGAAAATCACATATGTATCTGCTTCTCCGCCGTTGGTTATGAATATCTTTTCTCCGTTCAAAACATAGTGGTCGCCCACCAGCTCAGCGGTGGTTTCTGTTCCGCCGGCGTCGGATCCCGCGTTAGGCTCCGTAAGTCCGAAAGCGCCTATTTTTTCGCCCTTTGCAAGGGGAACAAGATATTTCTTCTTCTGTTCTTCTGTACCGTAAGCGAAGATAGGGTAAGCTCCCAGGGAAACGTGAGCCGACAATATTACTCCCGTTCCGCCGTCTACTCTGGACAATTCTTCCACGGCTATGGCGTAGCTGAGTATATCTTTTCCCGCTCCGCCGTATTCTTTAGGATACGGAAGCCCCATAAATCCTTTCTTGCCGAAGTCCTTTATCTGTTCTTTAGGAAATTCATTGTTTTTGTCAAGAGAAAAGGCTATGGGCTTTATCTCTTTTTCTGCCCACTCTCTTATCTGGGTCCGAAGCTCCTCGTGCTTCTGTGATGTTTGAAATAACATAATTGCCCTCCTTTCGTATTTATATCATTATTTTAACCCATAGAAAAGAGCAAGTATGTAACCATGGTTACATACTGTGATAAAATTTAATCAATCTTTTCTGTGAACAAAAAACACCCTCTCTCTGTTCGAGGGAGGGTGCAAATTGGTGTGAACGACGTTGGCATGAACAGCTGTTTCTCAATCAGCCAGTTTCTCCAAAGCGTATCTGTCCAAAACTGTTATTCTATTTTTTCCCACATCTATGAGCCCCTCTTCCTTGAGCCTCATCAGGGCTCTGGAAAGGGATGGCCTAGCGACCCCCAGAAAGTCGGCCAGTTCTTCTCTGCTCATTTGCAGATATATGGTCATGTCGCTGTCATCATCATCGTCTTCGAGACAATCGAGCAGCCAGTTGGCTATGCGCTCCTTTAAAGATGTGGGCGTGACCATACTTATTTTTTTCATGGCGTGAATTTCTTTCGCTGATAATATACCCAGCATATTTCTTATAAGCTGCTGGTGGTGAGCGCATGTATTGTCACAGAAGCAGTGAAAATATTCCCATGGAATTTCAAGAACCTCCGTATCGCAGGCCGCCTCAGCATCGTAGCCATAACAGGCTTTTTCTCCCAGAAAGCAGCTTTCACCGAAAACGCTTCCCTCATAAACCTCATCTAAAAATTGTTTCTTGCCCGAGAACAGATTTTTTACAAATTTAACTCTGCCCTCCAAGATGACAAAGAGCTTGCGGGGTTCATCTCCCTGTAAAAACACTTTTTCTCCCTGAGAATATTTCTTTATATTGCTCTTCGAGCAGACAAGCATCTTGTCTATGCTTTCCTGGCTTATACCGCCAAACAGCAGGTTCTCTCTTATTTCCATTTTACTTTATTACATCGCAGCCCATATATTTTCTCAGAGCCTCAGGAATCACCACCGAGCCGTCCTCCTGCTGGTAATTTTCCAGAATGGCGGCTACTGTTCTTCCTACAGCCAGTCCTGAGCCGTTGAGCGTATGAACGAATTCGGCCTTGCCGGTCTCTTCATTCCTGTAGCGTATGTTGGCTCTTCTGGCCTGAAAATCCTCAAAGTTACTGCATGAAGAGATTTCAACGTATCTGCCATAGCTTGGCATCCATACTTCGATATCGTAAGTCATGGCTGACGAGAATCCTAGGTCTCCGGAGCTGAGTCTCACTACTCTGTAAGGTATCTCAAGGCGTTTCAGAACCTCTTCAGCGTCCGCAGTCAGTTTTTCCAGCTCATCGTAAGATGTTTCAGGCTTCACGAACTTGACCAGTTCCACCTTGTTGAACTGATGCTGACGGATGAGACCTCTGGTGTCTCTTCCTGCAGAGCCTGCTTCCGCACGGAAACAAGGCGTATAGGCTGTATAATATACAGGCAGTTCTGCTTCAGGCATGATTTCCTGCGCACGCAGGTTGGTGACCGGAACTTCCGCCGTAGGGATGAGGAAGAAGTCTTTCTGCGGAACGTAGAACATATCCTCTTCAAATTTAGGCAGCTGGCCTGTTCCTGTCATAGCCGCCCTGTTGACCATAAACGGAGGCAGGATCTCAACATAATCCTGATCTACGGTATGCAGGTCGAGCATGAAGTTGATGACAGCTCTCTCAAGTCTGGCTCCCAGCTTTTTATATACGGTGAATCTGGCGCCTGAAATTTTGGCGGCTCTGTCGAAGTCCAGTATGTCCAGATCAGTTCCCACGTCCCAGTGGGCTTTTGGCTCGAAGCCAAAATCTCTTGGCTCCATGAACTTTCTCATTTCCACATTGTCCGTGTCGTCTTCGCCGATCTGAACGTCTTTGTAAGGCGTGTTAGGGATTCCCAGGAGCACTTCTTTCAGTTCTTTTTCTATCTCTGCGAGCTGTCCGTCCAGTTCCTTGATCTGTCCTGAAAGCTCTTTCATCTCCGCCATGATCGCGGAAGCGTCTTCTCCTGCTTTTTTCAGCTTTGGTATTTCCTTGGAAACGGTGTTCTGGCGGTTTTTCATCTGTTCGACCTTAGCGAGAACTTCTCTTCTCTTAGCGTCCAGCTCAGGAACTCTGCTCAAGCCGAAATCTCCCTTGCATCTTTTTTCGACTCCGGCTTTTACGCCTTCGTAGTCTTCTCTGATTCTCTTAATGTCTAACATTTTCATCCTCTTTTCTGTACATGCAGTGCACCCGCTACAGCAGGTTCTTTCTGTACGTACTGTATAAATTTCTAAGCATGCTCATCTTGGCCTGAAGTTCCAGCTGCAAATCTGATGCTCTCTGCAGATCTCCGCAGTCGAGGGCTTCTCTTACCCTGGCCAGAAGACTTTTTTTAGACAAACTGCTCTTTGCTATCTCATATTTGAGAGAAGTTATCTTTTCCCAGTTATCTATATCGTAGTCTGTCGCGTCGTCGCCGTGTTTCTTCACATATTCCCTTATATCTCTCATGTACTCAGGAATAGTCCTGTTGTGAAGCTCGGTTTTCCACTGATTAAGAGCGTACGCCGTGTAAGACTCGATGGCGGCCTCGGAAAAGACCCCCTCTCCCGAGATCGCGGCGACTTTTTCCGGATATTTTGTAAAGCCGCGGAGATTCTCCCAGACAGTGGCCGGCGCTACGCCGAATCTGGCGTTTCTTTCTTCTTCTGTGAAGTCCTCGAATACATCTTTTTCAGTTCTGTATTCTCTTTCGGTCTCCAGATAAAAATCTTCTTCTCCCAGGGACTTGGAAATTGACTTTTCCAGCTCTTCAGGCGTTTTCCCTGCCTCAAGAGCGCTCCTTACGCCGTCCAGCATAGCCATATAGCTGCTGGCAAGTACGAGGTATGTATTGGACTTGGGATTTGGCGAACGAAGCTCAAACCTCGTCGCCAGAGGGTTTCTCTCATCTCTGACAAGACCTATGAGTATGGTTCTGTTTCTTGACGGCTCATGGGCGCTGTGTCCCAGTGAAGTCACTATGCAGACAGGCGCCTCGTAGCCCGGCTTCAGCCTGTTGAGAGCGTCCAGCGAGGGGCTCACGAACGGGTTGATCACCTCGTAGTTTTTGAGTATGCCCATCAGGCTTCCGAAGCCTATAGGATTGAGGAAGTCTTCTTTCGGGTTTGCCGCCGCGAAAAGACTGATCACCTTGCCCGACTTGGTGCGGGCTGAGACGCCTAAATGGGTATGCTCTCCGTTTCCGGCGACGCCCTCGACAGGCTTGGCCATAAAGGTCGTCGACAGTCCGAACTGGTTGAATACGTCACGTACCACGTATTTTACGTGTTTTTCATTGTCGGCAGCCTGCATGGCTCCGGAATATTTCCAGTCTATCTCAAGCTGTTCCATGATGTGGTCGTGGCTGCCGGAGCGTGTGATCTTCGATTTTACGCCTCCGACTTCTTTATGCCCCATTTCCATTTCAATTCCATAATAATCGAGTATTTCCAGAGTCTTTTCCAAAGCCGTCCTGACAGGTCCGTAAGTTCTCTTCCAGTACTGTTCCTTGAGTTCCTGGGAAGTGGAAAGCTGTTCCTTGTCAGCTTTGTCTTCAGGCGTCCTTACCCAAAACTCCAGCTCGGTGGCGCTGGTGATGAGGATTTCTTCCAGGTCATCCGCGCTGTCTGCTCCGTCGATATACTCAAACACGTAAGGGTTTTGACGCAGCAGCTCCATGAGACCGCTCTTAAATTGTTCCACTGATTTTTTCAGGATAACTCTCGCGCCTACCTCTGCCTTGTCGTTATGTATGAGAAAAGCAGGGATTCTGAGAGTTCCCACAGGAAGTCCCGTCTTTACCGAAATGTTGTCAAAATTGTAATCCACATACCAGTTGACGTTCTTGTCAGGTATCATGTCTACTTTTGCATTGTTTAATTCGGCTATTTTAGGCAAATGTACGCTGGACCCGTCGGTCTGCACTCCGTGTTCTAGCATGTCGTCCATATCGTCTAAAAACAATCTGACTGGAATTCTCTCGTCTGTGTCGTTGCCGGCGATGTCAAGGCCTACCATGGATACGAATTGTACCTCGGGATGGGCCTTTAAAATCTCGGCTATTTCTTCATTGGTGTGCTCGTTTGGCGGTATTTTGAACAACATTCGCTCAAAATCAAAATCCAGCATTTTTTATTGACCTCCGTCTTACAGTTTTGATATTCTTTCTATCATTATATATTCCTTTAAGCCGTCAAGTCCTGCCGCATCTAAACGATCCGGCAGGACTGGCTTTAACTCTTTATGCAGTTAACTGGTTGAGAGCGTCTTCAAGCTCGTCAAGATATTCTCCGTAAGCTGCCCAGTCTCCCGACTGCTGTGCATTCTGCGCGTTTTCAAGAGCCGTGACAGCCTTATCTATCAGTTCATCCTGCGAAAGGGCTGAAGATTCTCCGCCCTGATTGTCGCCTGTTTCGCCGCCCTGGTTTCCAGGCTCGGAGGTATCGACGCCCTCCTCAGCCTGCTCGCCGAACAATGATACGAGACACTCTGCAAGGGTTTCTTCGTATGCTATCTTGTCGTCGTAGGCTACGATTATCCTTTTGACTTCAGGTATACTGGAGTTGGTAGCCTCCAGATATACGGGCTCTACATACAGTATTGAGGAATTTATCGGTATTATGAACATGTTTCCTCTGCTGTACTTGGTTCCTGACGAATTCCAGAGGGAGAATTCCTTGGAAATCTCGGTATTCTGGTCTATCTGAGCCTCTATCTGTTCAGGGCCGTAAATAGTCCTGCTCTTCGGGAACTGGTAGAGCACCAGCTCGCCGTAATTATCTCCGTCATTTCTTGCTACAAACAACGCCGTCATATTCTTCTTGGTCTTAGGAGTATAAGGGATTGAGTTAAAGAACTCTGCCTTTTCCTCTCCCGGGAGCTTGGCGATGTAATAGCTTGGAGTTATCTGAACCTGTTCCGTTCCGTAAATCTCATAAGCTATGTCCCACTGATCTTCATTCAGATAGAACGCGCTGATGTCCTCCATGTGGTATCTTGCATATATATCCGCCTGAATTTCAAACAATCTGTTAGGATAACGGATATGGGACTTGATTCCTTCAGGCATTTCATCGAAATCCTTGAAGAGCTCAGGATATATTTTGGCATAAGTCTGAGCGATAGGATCCTTCTCATCTACCACGTAGAAATTTACATCTCCGTTGTACGCGTCCACAACTACCTTGATGGAGTTTCTTATATAATTGGTGCCGTTTGCGTCGCAAGGCTGAGAGTAAGGATAGTTGGAGCTTGTAGTATATGCGTCCACCATCCAGTAAAGCTTACCGTCAACGACTACCATATACGGGTCGCTTTCATAATTCAGATAAGGCATTATGGTTCTGATTCTGTCCATAACGTTTCTGTGAATTATGATTTTTGAATCGCTGTCTATATTGGAGGAAACCAGGAGCTTGAAGTTTCTTTCATTTATGGCGAATACCAGGCGGTTGAAAAGATTCATATTTATTCCCGCCGTTCCCTCGTACTGAGCATACTGGTTGCTGTCGCCGGAAGGATAGTCGAATTCCGGCTCATTGGTTCCCACTACGACATAATCGTTGGAAAGCTCTCCGAAATAAATTTCCGGTCTTGTAATTTTCAGCTCTTCGACGCTGGATTCAGGAGGAATGTTTCCTACCAGAACATCAGGCTGGCCGCTGGCAGTAACCTGATTTACCTGCGAAATCGTTACACCGTATCCGTGAGTATATTTCAGGTGACGGTTGAGCCATGATTCGCCTGTTTTTGTCTCGTCAATTTCTCTCGTAGACAGATATGTCTGGGTATACTTACCGTTGATCATATACCTGTCGTTATCTACATCGTTGAAGGTATAGTACTGACGTATACTCTGAGTCTGGTTGTAGAATTGTTTTGTCGGGTTGAAGTCGTTGATACGGATGTTGTTTATCGTCTCTGTATTTTCATTTATATCTGCTGCCGAAAGGCTGTTGTCTGCTTCGAAAGCTTTGATAGAAACATCGTCCAGCTGATAGGCGTACTGGGTGTACTCGATGTTCCTCTCGATATATTTGGATTCTTTGGCCAGTTCGTCAGGCGATACGATGACGTTCTGCACTAGCAGTTCCGCTCCTGTTCCGACAAGTCCAACCGCTATCATGATGACAGGAACGGTGAGAATCTTCTTATACTTTTTCTGTTTCATGAACACAACAAACAGCACCGCCGCAATCACTGAAAGGGCGCAGAGGATTCTCAGTTTCCACAGAGTTACGGTTACGTCGGTGCAGCCTGCTCCGTATACGGCTCCGGTGTGTGCGTGGAGCAGATCGAACTGCTGCAGGAAGAAATTGATTCCCAGCATTATGAAGAAGATAAATCCGAGAACGCCTATCTTGCCTGAAGCAATTTTGAGAAGCTGCTTGAAGTTGGTGTTGTCAAACTGTTTCTTCGGTCTCGGTCTGGCTTCAAATTTTCTTCCGGTGAAAGCCTCGGCAAATTTTCCGAACATATCGTTTGCGCTGCCTGCTCCGCGTCTATTTGAGCCGTTTCCGCCGTCTCCAAAGCGCTGGCTTTCATCTTCAAAATTTCCGCCGTCAACGTTTTCCGCTCCCGGAGGAACGGTTTCCTTGAACACGTCCGGCGTCCTCACCGTCAACAATATGGTATAGTATATGACGGTCATTATTATGAATCCTATGATAACTCCTATCATTATTTCATTCAGCTGAGTAAGAAAATCCAGCTTGAAGATATAGAATGAAATATCGAAGTTAAACAGAGGGTCTGTAATATCGAAGTCAGTGCTGTTGGCGAACTTCAGTATGTCAAACCACAGCTGCCACACGGTCATCACCGTGGCAAATATGCCGAAAATGACAGCAAGCGCCGCCGTAATTCTTTTCAGCCTCTTCATGTTGGTCTGCTCGGAAGACGCTATCTGCGAAAAATAGCCTTTTCTAAGCATTCCAAGATACAGATATACAAGTACGGTTATGACTATGAAAGTCGGCACTCCCACCGTCAGCTGAGTCACCAGCTGCTTGAAGAATACCGAAAGATAGCCCATTTCTTTGAACCACATGAAATCTGCAATAAATCCAATCAGCCCCAGAAAAGCGCCGATTATCAGTATGACTACCAACAGAATAATCAATGCTTTTCGATTAGTTTTGCTCATTATAAGTTTTCCTCCTTCACTTCTTTAACGGTTATCGCATCTGACGAATCCGTAAGGTGAACCGACTCGTATTTGACGGTTTCTCCCCCCTCTTCCTGTGCGTAAGTAAGCTTTGTCAAAACATAATATCCGGATTCTCCGGCTTTTATCTCACCGATCTCAAGTTTATTGATGCCCACGACTCCCTCTGCCAGCGTTTCTTCATCTTTCATCTGGTTGTAATAGGTTATAAGGCTTTCGATGATCTGCTGACCTGTATATATATCGTTCCCGTCGTCGTCCGTCTTCCAGACTTCATCCTGGAATTGGCCTGCTGACTGTATCTCTTCAAAAGCGTAGGTCTTGTCCGAATCATATTTAAGGCTTATATTTTCGGAAATGCTTCCTATATTTGCCGCCCCTGCTGACGATGCGTTGATGTATTCGGTGATATATGTCACTTCGGCTGCCGGCTCAGGCTCTGCTGTACCCTCATCGTCACTGCCGCTGAATATGCCTGCAATTGAGTTGATGAACTTATCCACGCCCTGTGAGAATCCGCTCTCAGGCGCGATGAATTTTATACCTATGACTATGATTTCGATGGCCACAAGTATGGCAAGAAGTATTATAACGAATTTTAAAACCGGTCTGCGGCGCTCTTCTTCGTCGTCATCTTCGTCTTCGCCAATATCTACCGGCTGTCCCTTTGCGGTTTTTTCTTCTTTTCCGGCAGGAGCATCGCTGCCATCACCAGCGCCGCTGTCAATGTCAACAGCGTCACGGGGAAATACGTCTGAGAATCTGAGCTTTGCTTTCTCCTTGTGCTCTTCGTTCTCGTGATCTTCATTCCCGTGTTCTTCTCCCGTTTCACCAGTTTCGCTTGTTTCGTCTGTTTCGCTTGTTTTATCTTCGGGCTGGCTTTCTGCCTGAAAGGGAGGCGTTTCTGCGCCATCCTTTATCTCTTGTTCTGTATTCTGTTTTTCCTCATTTTCAGCCGATTCAGCCGGCTTTTCGGCCGAACTCTCAGCTGTCTGCTCGGCCCGGCTTTCTGCTGCATCCTGGGAATCTCCTGCGGCATGTTTTTCGGAAGAGCTTTCAGCAGTCACTGCTTCGGCAATTCCTGCAGTTCCGGCCGCTCCGACAACTCCAGCGGCTGCTCCCAGAGCGGCCGCAGCTGCCAGTTCCTCTGTTCTTTCCCCAGTCTCTTCGTCCGCCATAACGGCTGCGGTTTTAGGCGGCATAGCGATTCCGACTTCCTGGAGATAATTTTCATTAAATAGTTTCGGCTCTACGAATATGTCTTCAAAGGCTGGCGGTTCTTTCGCACGAGGTTCCTCTTCTGCCGGAGTAAGGCTCTGCCACTGCGCACTGCGCGCTTCCTCCAGTTTCTCTATATGAGCCTTTTCTTTATCCAAAAGTTCCTGAAAAGCGTCTCTCTTGGCATTGTATGTGTAGAACTTGTCCTTCGCACCGTCCAAGTCCTCGCGTCTGTACCGAAGCGTCATCTCCAGTTCTCTTTCGGCATCCTGAGAGACTTGGCTCGGAGCTTCACCGAATAATTCTCTCTCCAGTTCTTCTATAGAAAGACCTTTTTCTGTATCTTCTTTTTCCAGCTCTTCTTTCTTTATTTCGTCTGTATTTTCTGCGGTTTCAGCAGAATCTCCGGCAGCTCCCTTCTGCTCCTGCACAGAAGTTGCCCCTGCCGGCACTATCTTTTCTAGGTCTACTTCTCTATTTCTGTTTCTCTTTTCAATAACGTCGTCCCAGTTGAACTTGAAGTCTTCGTCAGCTCTTGACAGGCGGTTTCCCGGGAAGCCATCCAGATTCCAGTTAAAGTCGACGCTTTCTCTTTTTGGCTCGCTGCTGTATTCTTTGATTCCCTGGGAAATTTCTTCTGTTCTTCTCTGCGCTTCAAGCTTAAACGGCGGATTAAAAACGACATCCGAATATCTGCTTTCGTTTTGTCCTGTTTCCTCTTTTCTTACTCTGGTGCCGCATTGCGCGCAAAAGACGTCGCCGTCATGCAATTTACTGCCGCATTTTGTACAAAACATTCTTTATTCCTCCGTCTAATCTCTGATTTGTTTCTCCAATTCTTCTTCCGTAAATACACGGCCCGACCTGGTCGTATTGAAGTTATCAGCGCCGAACTTGCCGGGCTTTTTAATATCCTTTGCCGGCATTTCTTCCGGCTTTATTCTTTCTTTCAGAACTTCCTCGCTGCGCTTTTCCTGCTCTTTTTCCGAAAAAATTCCTTTTTCCGCTGAAACTTCAACTTCTGCCGAAGTCCCCGCTGCTACTGAAGTCTCGTCTGCCGCTGAAATCTTATTGTTCGCTGAAATGTTATTGTTCGCTGAAATCTTATTGTTCGCTGAAATGTTATTGTTCGCTGAAATGTTATCGGCCGCTGAAGTCTCATC
>PPYF01195435.1_pt1 | contig 48093 bp, 45 predicted proteins | sample 1559871 | NCBI WGS metagenome assembly PPYF01 (sample SAMN08240021, study PRJNA423297) | Human gut metagenome, whole genome shotgun sequencing project.
ATACGGTACAGGTACTCGCAGATACGACATTGTATGCCCACTGGCACACCACTGGCGGCGGCTCCGGCGGCGGCGGTGGTGGTGGCGGCGGGGGCGGTGGAAGCAGCTCCAAGCCTGACCCCAAACCCGAACCCGAACCGATCACAGGGGAACACATCGCATATATCAAGGGCTATACGGATGGTCTAGTCCGTCCGATGAATGACATCACCAGATCGGAGGCCGCTGCAATTTTCTACCGGCTGCTGCCGGAGGAAGACCGGGCGGATTACAAAGACAGTGTTGTTATTTTCCCAGATGTACCACAAGATGCTTGGTATGCTGACGCGGTGGCTACACTGACCTCCTTGGGAATCATCACCGGCCTGCCTGATGGTACATTCCGTCCAGAAGGGAAGATTACCCGCGCTGAGTTTGCGGCCATAGCGGCCCGGTTTGACAGCTCTGATATCGAGCCTGCGGACATCTTTGATGATGTATCCGGGCATTGGGCGGAACCGTATATTGCCAAGGCCGCAGCCCTGGGATGGGTACAAGGCGATGGCAGCGGTGCCTACCGGCCTGATGATCCCATGACCCGTGCGGAGACCGTGACCCTGGTTAATAACGTGTTTGGGCGTAACACGGAGCCCGATGGGATGCTGCCTGATATGATTACTTTCCCGGACTGTGAAGAGGGTAAATGGTACTATAACGATATCCAGGAGGCGGCCAACGGGCATGCCTATGAACTGGAGGATGATAGCGACACCACCGAGGAATGGACTGAGCTGATGAACTGATGGTAACTGAAATACAAGAAGAGGCAATCCAGATCACGGTACGGGCTGGAACCGTAACACTCTCCACCCTTCTCCGGCTGATGGCGGCGCTCGCCCGTCAGTATAAGCAAGTCACTCACGGTAAGCAGTCTCTTCGGAAACTCAACCTACAGAACAGGGAATTGGTTTCCTATGATTTTATGGGCGCTGATATGCAGGCCCTACGTCGGGAGCTGCGTCGATATAATGTCGATTTTGCCGTGATGAAGGGAGAAGAGCCGGGTACCTACAAGGTATTTTTCAAGGCCCAGGATGCGCAGCGTATCTATACTGTGGTGTCAAATGTAGTCAAAAATTTTGACTGGGAGAAGGAGGAGCCACTATCTGAAAAAGTAAAAGAAGCTGAACGCCAGGCCGAGGCGCAGGCGCGTGAGGCCGGGGCCAAGGAACACAAGAGAGAACGGAGCAAGGAGGAGCGATGAAAAAGGCAAAACCTTTAGAAGTCGCTCTTATGGCGGTACTCTCGCTAGCGGCCGCTTACCTCCTGAACCGCTTTTGGGCGGTTCTGGAGGGGCTGCCAGCGGGCAACCCCATAGAGCGGTTGCTGGATGCTGTGGATGCTATCATACCATCCATAGTAGCTGCTCCGTTGTCCATTGGAGTATCAAAAGCATCCCTACTGGCTGGGGCGTGCGGATTTGGTATGGTATGGCTTATGTATCTGTACCGTCTTGCGGCCCCGAAGCGAATGTATGGGATTGAGCACGGATCGGCCGAGTGGGGCAGCCGAAGGGACAGCGCACCGCTTAAGAGTAAAGATCCTGACCAAAATATTGTCCTGTCGGCTACTGAGCAGATCAGTATGGGACAGGCCAAAAACTATGAGCATGACCGCAATAAAAATGTAATTGTTGTCGGCGGCAGCGGTTCGGGAAAAACGGTGTTGGTCAAAGAAAACCTGATGCAGCTTCACAGCAGCTATGTGATAACTGATCCAAAGGGTACCCTGCTCCCTCAAACCGGCTACCTTTTCACGAAAAATGGATGGAAAGTGCGCAATTTTAACACTATCAATTTTAAAAAATCGCTGCACTATAATCCACTGGCCTACATCCATTCAGAGAAGGACATCCTGAAGGTAGTAAATGTCCTTATCAAGAACACAAATGGCGATGCATCCCCGCAGAAAGATCCATTTTGGGAACAAGGGGAACGGCTGCTCTACACAGCACTAATCGCCTATCTGATGAAAGAGGCCAGGCCCTCAGAGCGGAATATCCCATCCCTCATAGATCTTTTAGAGCATTGCCAAGTGCGCGAGGACATTCCAAACTACAAAAGCCCCGTTGATATTTTGATGGATGACTTGGCCCAACGGGAGCCGGATTGCCTGGCCGTGCGCCAGTATCGAAAATTTAAGGTTGGGGCCGGAAAAACCATGGCATCTATACTGATATCCTGTGCGGCCCGCCTGGCCCCGTTTGACATTGAAGAGCTCAGAGAGCTCATGAGCTACGATGAACTGGAGCTGGATTCCATTGGCGACCACCGAACAGCCCTGTTCATCACCATGTCTGATACGGATACCACCTTTTCTTTTCTGATCGCCATGCTCATGTACCAGTTGTTCAACCTACTTACCGAAAAGGCCGATGACGAGTACCATGGCCGTCTTCCAATCCATGTCCGGTGTATTTTAGACGAGTTTGCCAACATCGGTAAAATTCCTGATTTTCATGTTCTGATCTCGACAATCCGAAGCCGAGAGATCTCCACAACGATTATGCTGCAATCGCTGGCCCAGCTCAATGCCGTGTATAAGGATCATGCCGACACCATTCAAGACTGCTGTGATTCTATGGTTTTCCTTGGAGGAAAATCCACCAAGACCACAAAACAGATTGCTGAAATGATGGGCAAAACCACTATTACCGGACGTGACGCCAGCGAGAGCAAGGGGCAGAGTGGCAGTTATTCGGTGCAGGACAGGGGGCTGGGCCGGGATCTTCTTGACCCAGCAGAGGTTGGGAGGATTGGACGGACAGAGTGCCTTGTAATTATTGTCGGGCTCCCCCCTTTCCGCAGTAGGAAAGTCAACAATAAACGGCACAAGAGGTATCGGTATATTTCAGACAGTGGAAAAGTTCCGCTATTTGATATTACCCAGGCAACAACCCTTTCTGACCAGCATTTCTTCGACACTGTATCCAGTGTTGAAGAGGTAGAGCTCGACCTATCGGAGCTCAATTCACTTTGACACTTTGAATAGGAGAAAACAAATGGATCTCTTGAATGATGTGCTAGACCTTATCCAGAAATTCGTGATTATCGGCGGCGGCGTCCTGTTGGTTTTCGGGCTTGTAAACCTGGGCACAAGCCTCAGCGACCACAATGGCCCTGGTATCTCCTCTGCAATCTGGAAAATTATCGGCGGCGGCGTCATAATCGCAGGCGCAGTGCTCTTTGGCCAAGTCGTCGGCTCGTAGTTTTACCGAGGGGCGGCTACGGCCGCCCCTGCCCATATTAAGGAGTTCTTATGTTCAAGAATTTACTGATTGACTGGGTGACCGAGCTAAACGAGAAGATAGCTACCGTCGGAGACAGCGGCTATCTAACCATAAGCCTTTCAGCTTTTAACCCAACGCTATATGCCTATATCAAGACGATCATGAGCACAGTTGTGATGCCCGTCGCCTATGTTATCCTCGCGCTGTTTTGTTTACTGGAGCTTTACCGTTGCAGCGTCCAGGCAGATGGGGCCGCCAGTGGCACAACCTTTTCTTTGGAGATTGTCGGGAAAGCTATGCTGCACATGATTTTGGCCAAGATTGCTGTGGACAGCACACAGATCATCATGGAGGCGGTCTACCAGGTCAGCCAGCACATTACACTCGGTATCAGCAGCATCGTTTCCAGCGGTAGTGTTTCCAGCGGCTTGGATCTGCCCGCAGTTATTGATGAAATAAATGGGATGGGAACAGGCGAGCAGATTGGTATGCTGATAGAACTGGTGATTGTCAAATTCGGCGTACTTATCATTCTTGGAATTGTCAATGTAATCTGCATCGGCCGCTTTATTGAAATCTATGTGATGATCGCAATCGCCCCCATTCCCATTGCCACATTACCATCGCAAGAACTGAGCAGCATTGGCAAGAATTTTTTCAAATCCTTTGCGGCGGTGTGCGTCCAGGGTATCTTGATTTACCTGGTGGTTTCCTTTTTCCCTGTTCTGATAAGCAACGATATCCTGGGGGACTCAAGTGTTTTTGGGATGCTGCTCTATTCTCTTGTTTTGGGCGTCAGCGTGCTTAGTTGCGGCCGCTGGGCGAAGTCCATCTGTAATGCCTTTTAGCCTGGAGGTGAGAAGTAAGTGATCAGCGTATCTGTTCCAAAGGAAATTAGTGATTACAAAGAGAAGGTCATATTTGGGCTTTCACTCCGCCAACTGGTATGCGGGGTAATCGCTGTTGGCCTGGCGGTTGCAACTGGTCTTTTGCTTGTGCAAGTGCTGGGATTATCCATAGATATCGCAGGCTATATCATCATGGTTGAAGTAGTCCCGCTGATGGCGCTGGGCTTTGTACGGCCACGAGGGCGGCCATTTGAGGAATTTGCGCGGCTGTATTTGGACTCCAAATTGGGCCGGCACAAATTTTCCTATCAAACTGAGAGCCTGATTGATTTGACCCCTATTCCAGAAAGGAGTTCTCACGGTGATTTCAATATTTCAAAGGGGCAAAGAGGGGGCGGGCCACGGGGCCGCTATGGGAAATGCGCCAAGGGACGCGAAGCCCTCTATCTTTACCAGAAAACAGCAGCGAATCAGAAAAGAAAACGCCAAAGCGCACGACGCCAAATTAAAGCAGCTCTTAAAGAATACCGGGCCGCGCGACACCAGGCCAAGAGACACATTTAAACGGGCCACTTCACCTAAATCAGCCCAAGATGTGATCTCCTATTGGCGCATGGTGGAAGACGGAATATGTGAAATCGAGCCAGGTCTTTTCAGCCGAACAATCCGTTTTTCTGATATCAACTATCAAACCGCCCGGCGGGATGACCAAATAGATATATTTTCCCGGTATTGCGAATTTCTTAATTGGCTCTCTTCCTCCGTACATCTACAGATAAATCTAATCAACCGCCGCATTGATAAGGACTCCTTCAAGGAGCAGATGTTCCTAAGATATCAAGGTGAACGGCTCGACGAATACCGGAAAGAAATCAATACCATGCTGTCGGAAAAGGCCCTGGAGGGCCAGAACTCAATACTAAGAGAAAAATACATGACCGTAACCACCGCCGCCAGCAGCTATGAAACTTCTATCCCGGCGCTGGCCCGCCTGGAGACGGATATCTTGGGACATTTAAAGTCACTCGGCTGTGATGCCGGCACGCTTTCCGGTGCAGAGCGCCTGGAGCTGCTGCATGAAACCTTCCGGCCGGATGACCGTTTTACCTTCAGCTACGGTGACTTGCTGGGCTCCGGCTTGACCACAAAATCCTTTATAGCACCATCCTACTTTGACTTTCCAGACAACAAGCCGTATTTCCAATTTGGAGACTATTATGGTCAAGTCGTGTTCCTGCGTGACTACCCAACAGAGCAGTCGGATCAATTTGTCACCAAACTCACAGATCTCCCAATCGACATGAATGTTTCCATCCATATTACAAACGTAGACCAGGGGCAGGCGCTAGAGTATGTGCGCCGGCAGATTGCCTTCATGGAAATGGAGGCCACGGAAAAGCAGAGCGCCGCCAATCAGGGCGGGCGCAATCCCGAACTCGCATTGCCGATGGAAACCCGGCGCAGCTACGAGGAGGCCGTTAAGCTCCTGGCACAGTTGGAAGAGCAGAACCAAAAAATGTTCAAGGTAAATGTCCTGGTATTCACCTATGCTGAAGACCTGGATACACTTCAGGACAATATTTCGCAGATTATGGCCGTTGCACGGGAGCAGAACATGAAATTTGATGTACTGCGAATGGAGCAGCGAAAGGCCCTCAACAGTGTGCTACCGCTCGGGAAAAACTGGCTATCCATTGAGCGCACCTTAACGACATCCTCTACAGCGATTTTTGTGCCATTTACAACCCAGGAGCTATATCAACCAGGAGGCATCTACTACGGCCTAAATGCAATGTCCCACAATTTGATCTTTTTCAATCGGCTCTCGATGGATGTAGGCAGCGGCATGATATTAGGCACACCTGGCAGCGGCAAATCCATGGGCGCAAAAGGTGAGATCAGCAATGTACTACTTCGAGATCCAAACAGCGAGGTTATTGTGCTTGACCCGGAGCGCGAATACGCCCCTTTGGCTGACGGCTTTGATGGTGAGGTTATCCGTATTGGAGGCGGGAGTAAGAGCTGCATCAATCCCATGGACATCAATATGGACTACTCCGATGACGAACAACCATTGGCCCTAAAGTCTGAACTCGTTTTAACCCTCTGTGAATTGTTGATCGGCGGGAAGTATGGCCTGTCAGGTGGGCAACGGTCTTTGATCGGCCGTGCCTGTTCGATCTGCTACCGGAAATATTTTCAGCACCCATGCCCTGAAAATATCCCGACTTTGAGAGACTTCTATGAGGTCTTGAAAAAGCAGCCCGAACCGGACGCAGCCAATATTGTACTGGAGCTGGAGATCTATATTGAGGGTAATCTATCTATCTTTGCAGACCATACAAATGTTGATACCAATAAGCGTTTTCTGGTTTACGACATCAGAGACTTGGGCAAACAGCTCCGTACTTTTGGGATGGTTGTGGTAATGGATCAAATCTGGAACCGGATAACCCGCAACCGAGCTATTGGGCGTCACACCTGGTTATACATCGACGAAATGCAGCTTCTCTTCTCGAATGAGTTCTCAGCAAACTACTTTTTTGAACTCTGGAGCCGGAGCCGGAAGTGGGGAGCAATCCCGACTGGAATTACTCAAAACGTGGAAACCCTTCTGCTCTCTGACCTTGCACGCCGGATGTTAAGTAACAGCCGCTTTATCCTGATGTTCAACCAAGCGACAAGCGACCGGGTGGAGCTGGCAAACCTCTTAAATATCAGCAATCGGCAATTAGACTATGTGACAAATGCAGATTCTGGCCAAGGGCTACTTTTTGCCGGGAAAAGCATTGTACCTTTTATCAACAATGTACCTAAGAACACCAAGCTATACCAGATGATGACCACCAAGTTGGAAGAGGTCGCCCCGAGCAGCGGAAGAGGTGAAAACGGCAGCTCCGAGGGATAGCCACTATCCTCCAGCCTTTTTCCAAGCTCCGTGCAGAGGATTTTAACAATGAGTAAAAAGCAAAAAGACCAGCCTTTCCGTGCTTCTGAAAATACCAGCTCCTCATTGATTCTGGAAGAGCACCGGCCTTTATCGGAAGGTACCATACACGAGGATCTGGAAACCAGTATCCGAAAAAGCATCCATAAAAGCGCCGTGCTCAGTGGCGACGATGCCCCCGAGTACGATACCAGGGCCACGCAAGGGCCGGCAAAGTCGTCTGTTCGCCCACCTTCAGAAGTGGTTGACCGCATCCATACAAAACCTGTCAGGTCTTCAACACCACGAGATAGCAGGCCAAAGCCAGGTGCTGAATCTTCTTTACCTCGCAAGCAGAGCGCCGCACCGCATAAGGCGCCTGCATCTGATGGCTCTTTAGGCGAAGAACGGCTGCTCACCGGGGCCGCCAGCGGCGCGGTACTAAAGGGCTCCCATGGAGTCACTATCAAAACCCCCGAAAAGGGACGGGAGCGAATTAAGTCCGCCATATCGCCTGAACCTACCCTGGCCTCTTGGGGGGTGCATATTGGCCAAGACAGTGATCCCACGCCAGAGAACGACCCAAGCCCTCCTCTGTCACCTGCGTCTGAGGCTGCGGCATACGCAGAAAAGGCGTTCACACCCCATAGCAGGCGGGGTCCGCTCTCGGCCCTAGGCCGGGCGGTACCCCAGTCTATCAATACCAATGCAGCCCGCTCCAGTGATTCCAGTGAACGGGCCGCCGGCATCGGCATCAAATATGGGTATCGGGCCAGCAGATATGCGGTACTCGGCGGTACGAGAGCCGTTAAGGGCACATATCAAACCGCCAAGTACCACCACACTCTAAAAAGGGACATAGCCTCTGGAGCACTCAGCGTTTCAGAGGCACAGTCTGTTTTCTGGCACCAGGTCAAGAAAAATGCTGGCGGTGTTCTACATGGCGTCGGTTGGGCTGTAAAGGATAGTATCTCCTATGATGTCGAGGATTTCTATGGCAGTGACGATCTTGGTGTGCAGGCCATAACCAAGCCGAAGAACGTGATTATCGGAACCAAGCGCACGCTCACAGGAACCAAGGCCGCAGCCAGCACCTTGACCAAGGGGGCCAAGACTGGCGGACGGGTTATTGCTTCTGCTGCCCGGACGGGCCGCCGCGTCGTTCAGGTTGTTTCAGGCATGGCCAAAACGGTTTCTGTTGCAGCCAAGGCGGGTATTGGGGCAATAGCAGCCATAAGCCCTTATGTCCTGGTGATTCTCCTCGCCCTGATCATCGTAGTCTGTATTTTTTCAATTTTCTCTATTAAAAGCGACGATTGGGAACTCACACAAACCTACCTGTATATCACAGAGCTCGACGCCACCATGGAGCATGACATCATCCAAAATTCTAAGCGGAGCGGCGTGGATTCTTTTGCCTACTATCTCAACGGGGCCCCAGTATCTTTAGAGCAAATGGAGGTGTTCACCGATGCCGACTTGCTGCTTGCATATCTGGATTGCAAATATGACGACTATACTTTTTCCGATGTCCGGTCAGAAATTGATTCACTCCATGATGCCCTGCACTCGCTCCGCCTGGAGGAGTATACCACAAGCAGCACAACTACCGATAGTGAAGGTAACGAGGTGACGACCCATACCACCCATTTAGATCAATACCTGACCACCGAACCAACCCTAGAATACATCACAGATCACAAGGATACTCTGTTATCTGCTGATCAAGTGGAACGGCTTGAAGCGTTAGGGGAGGTTGGTATCTACACCATGCGACAGGAGCTTGCATCCCCCTTTGTTGGGATTGATTGGAGCTCTGGTCTAACAAGCCGGTTTGGCTGGAGAATCCATCCGATTAGTGGAGATCTCTCCTGCCACTATGCACTCGATATTGCCATGCCGGGCGGCACGCCTATCAACGCCTGCATGAGCGGCACCGCAGTTGTGCCAGGCTACCATGAAAGCTACGGAAATTATGTCAAAATTATGGGCAACAACGGTACCTATACCCTTTATGCGCATATGTCCAGCATAGCTATTTCAGATGGTCAAGACGTAGAAATCGGAGACGTAATCGGGTATGTGGGTACCACTGGCAGCTCCACCGGAAATCATTTGCATATCGAGTATTTCAAAGATGGCCACCGCTTAAACCCCCTATTCTATCTGGAACCGTGACATTCCAGCAGGAGGACGATATATGATACTCATTTTAGCGGAAAAGCCGAGCGTTGGACAAGCTATTGCCAAGGTGCTCGGTGCTACGCAGCGCGGAGCTGGTTATGTCCATGGGAATTGCTATATCGTGTCCTGGTGCTTTGGACACCTGGTTGAGCTGGCCCAGCCCAAGGACTATGACCCAGCATTGGAGCAATGGGATCTCCGTACCCTTCCCATTATTCCGCAAGAGTTCAAGACTGTTATCCAAGCCAGCACAGAAAAACAGTTCAAAATTATTCAAAGCCTGATGCACCGAACCGATGTCAAAGAGGTTATTGCCGCGACTGACGCCGGCCGAGAGGGAGAGTTGATCTTCCGTCTGGTATATGAACAGGCGATGTGTAAAAAGCCTGTCAAGCGTTTATGGATCAGCAGCTTGGAAAGCTCTGCAATACGAGAGGGGATGGAGCACCTAAAGCCTGCTTCTGAGTATGACTGCCTTTATCATGCGGCCCGTTGCCGGCAGCGGGCCGACTGGCTCTTGGGTATAAATCTGTCGCGCCTCTATACAATCATGTACTCCCATAAGCTACCTATCGGCCGCGTCCAAACCCCTACATTACAGCTTATTGTAAGCCGTCAGGCTGAAATAGAACAGTTTGTTCCTGAAACATACTTTACCTTATGCGCGGATCTAGGTGGTTTTAATGCCTATTCCCGTGTAAGCACGGCAGCGGAGGCCGAGGCCGCTGTTGCCGCTTGTAAAATCAGTGATGCTTTTGCGGCCAAGATCGAACAATCCGAGCGCCAGGATTCCCCGCCCCATCTATATAACCAGGATACCTTACAGATGGATGCCAACCGTCTGTATGGTTTCACTGCCCAGGATACCCTCTCCTATGCCCAGGCTCTCTATGAGGCTAAACTGGCCACCTATCCGCGTACCGACAGTAGCTACTTAACAAAAGATATGGAGCCTGCTGTCGTGCCATTGGCCTCAAAATTGCTCCAGTCCGGTGTCCTTCCACCAGATATTAGCCGACAATGCTCTCTGGAGCTGCTGGGTGTCCAATCCGTCATAGATGATAATAAAGTATCTGACCATCACGCAATTATACCTACCGGGGGCATCACCAAAAAGGTGTTTGATTCCCTCTCTGCCGGAGAGCAAAAGATCCTGTACCTTTTGATCCTGCGTTTTTTAGCGGCCCTGTACCCCCCACGCCGCTATTCATCAACAAAAATAGTTTTTGATATCAGCGGCTATGCTTTTTCTTCTACCGGAACCGAAGTTATAGATCCTGGCTACCGATTCATTTGGGATGCTCTGGTTGCCGAGCCCTCTATGGAATCCGGCTCCATGGAGGACGAGCCTGACAACGATAACCTCCCCTCTATTGCAGAGGGAAGTACATACCCAGTCAAGGGAATAAAAGCGATAGCAAAGAAAACCCGGCCTCCTCGCCCATATACCGATGGTACATTGGTACAGGCAATGCGGACGTGCGGCAAAACGCTTGCAGATGATGACCTGAGAGACGCAATCAAGGACTGTGGTATGGGTACAGTGGCGACACGGGCCGCAATAATCGAGAGCATTATCAAGAGCGGCTATGTCCGCCGCAGCGGAAAATTTCTCGTTCCAACGGATGATGGGAAATTGCTTATAGAGCTTGTTCCGACCACGATTAAAGCCCCATCCCTAACCGCTCAATGGGAAAAACAGCTTGCCGAAATAGAACATAACGCCTTGAGCGAGGATGACTTTATGGCGTCCATCATATCCTTTCTGCGCAGCTTTATCGCAGACGCCAAGCTGTTATCTGGAAGTCAGAACTCCAGTGAGCTTTTCGCTCCAAAGGAGCGGATTGGCCTTGGGCTGTGCCCCATTTGCGGGCGGCAAGTAAGAGCGTATCCGAAGTCTTATTCATGTGAAAGCGGGAAAGGCGGCTGTGGGTTCACGATCTGGAAGTCCATCGCCCAAAAATCTATTACAGAAGCCCAGGTCAAGAAGCTGCTGGCCACGGGGCGGAGTAGTCTTATCAAGGGCTTTGTTTCCAAGGCCGGGAAAAATTTTGACGCCTATTTAATTCTGAAGGATGATCACCAGGTAGGGTTTGAATTTCCAAGAGGTGAAAAAAATGAAAAAGCTAGACATAGGCGACCCTAACGCAACTATGATTGCCGGGTATTTTGAGGACGCCTTTGGGGTACCTCCCTCCCAGCGGACAACCAGAGCTGTCGATGGTACTTATTATCCGGCCATTAACTCCACCGCTCTGAGGGTTGTTTGGGCAGCGGAACGGGCTGTCCTCTTTTGTGATGGTCACGTTGATATGGACAGTGACCTCGCCATGGTTTTCAAAACTGCTATTCAGCAAGATCCTCTGCGCTGCGAGGTAATGCGCTTGATTTATCAGGCTGAATCTGGCTTCAGGTTCCTAGACCCTTCAGAGGTGGCACCCATTTTGCAAATTGCCCGCCAAACTCAGAGCACAGAATTTGTCGCACCGATATTGCAGCACTATCAATCTGAACTATACTACTTTGAAGAGTTATCCTTGGTCATGGCCATGGACAACCTGGCGGAATATGAGCGTATAAGTTTTACTGTTCAAGACTACCAGGGCTACTACCGGATTGCCCTCCAGGGGCAAGCCCTTGACCACGACCAGCTTCGATCAAAACTCGATGCCTTTGTTCAATCTAAAGCTCGGCAACCTTCTCTGGCCGATCGTCTTGGTCATGCAGAAGAATCTTCCCGCTCCAGGTTAGATTCCCTTCGCAAACTTGGCCAAGCAGAAATAGAGGCCCCTGCCCATGATGAACGATCTCTCTAACGGATAGGGGCTTCCGGCCCGACCGGAAGCCTAGGAAGGACAGCGGATGCGCCCAAGGGCGCGCTAGGGGTTCTTAGGCGCGTTACGCCCGCTCTACACGCCGAATTTCATTCCGGGTACCCAATCCCCCTCCCCCCTCTTTTACGCGCTTATAGGGCGGCTAGGAGCGTCAAACAGACTACGTGAAGAAAGGACTGGAAACTATGTCTACCTCTCACCTGGACACGTTATATTCTTCCGAAATTACAACCCTGCTGAATGATCTTAATGTTGCAGGGCATTTTGAAAATGCCCTCTCCATCCCCCTCCCGCAGCGGGTTACTCAACTGGTCAATGGCATGTTCTATCCCGACAATGAGGCCAGCACCAACGCTATCTCCATTGTGGCCAACCGAGCCGCTGCGTTCTGTCACGAGCAGCTTATTGATCCCAGGGAGATATCCGACCTGGCGCAGATGTTCAGCAAGACTGCCCAAAAGTATCCGCTTCGCTGTGAGGCCCTAAAGCTCATTTACAACGACGAGCACCAGCACAACTCCTTCCCTGGGCAGTCTTTACCGGACAAGAATCGCTTTTTAGGCCGTGATGAAGTGGCCGCCGTTTTATTGGTGGCCGAGCAGACGCAAAGCATGGAGATCCCCGCTGCCCTGTTGGAGCAGTATCGTTCTGATATCTGCCTCTTTGCAGATCCCAGCATCATATTTGCCATGAATCATTTAGAGCGGTATACTAATCTGAATCTCACTCCCGGAGAGTACCGCGATTACTACAACATCGCCATTGATGTAAAAGATACCGCCGGCCCTGGCGGATACGAGGCCCTCGATGCTTTTATCAGCACAAAAAGCACGGGCCGCGAATCCCTTTCAGAGCGGTTGAGCCGGGCCTGCGCAGATTCCGCCAGGCAAGTCTCCTCCATGGAGCTTGACATCGAGCGTTCTCACCAAGAAAGGAGCCTGGGTGATGCCCGCTGATATCAAAGCCAGGCCCTCCGGAAACGATGATGCACGGGCTAAAAAAATGCAGGAGCTTTTTTCCCGCATTGAAGCCGGCGTATCTGGAGTATTCACAAATGATAACTACCGCTCATATCTCCGCACGATGGCTAAATTCCATCGGTACAGCGCCCGGAATTGCCTGCTGATTCATTTTCAGCGCCCCGAGGCAACAATGGTTGCCGGTTTTGACGCCTGGAAGAAAAAATTCCACCGCCACGTGCTTGCCGGCGAAAAGGGAATCACGATTATTGGCTACGCCTTAAAATCCAGTACATTGAAGAAGCCGCTCCGGGATGAAAAGGGCGATCCCGTGATAGGAGACGATGGGAAACCAGCGATTGAATATGTGAAGCACTCATATCCAGTCTACTTCCCTGTTTATGTCTATGACGTATCACAAACAGAGGGTGAACCGCTCCCACAGCTCGTTCATGATCTGGAGGGGGACGTGGCCTCCTATCAGGATTTCCTTGCCTCCTGCCGGAAGCTCTCTCCCTACCCGATTGAGTTCGAGAACATAGCATCCCCAAATGTTCGGGGCTACTGTAGCTTTGAAGAGCAGCGCATCGTCGTTCGCTCCGGGCTCAGTCAGGTTCAAACAGCCAAGACCGTGCTCCATGAAATAACCCATGCTATCCTCCATAATGAGGGAGACGCAAAAACCCGTGCTGAAAAAGAGCTTGAAGCAGAGAGTGCCGCATTTGTTATCTGTTCGCACTATGGGATCGACACCTCCGAGTATACCTTTCCTTACCTGGCCTCCTGGTGTCGTCAGGAACGGGACAAGCTGGAACGCTGCCTTGATGCAATCCAAAAGCACGCCTTTTCCGTGATCGAGCAGTTGGACGCCAGTATGCTGGAGCTGGAAAAGGCCAAAGCCGATCGGGGCTCCCTCCAGCAGCGGCTTGAGCTGGCGCAGGCCCAAAGCGCCATTGATTTGACACGCAATCCACCGTCGCAGGTTCGGAATATGGAATTAGAGCGGTGACGCAGAAGGAAGGAATATCATGTTTACTGTAGAAGAACAGACTATTATCAACCTATACCGGCAAGCCTCCAGCTCCATGACGCGCTCAGAGCTCCTTGCCGAGCTCACGGGTGCCCTCTCTGTGATCGACGATCTCCAGCTCCGGGCCACAGTCCATCATATCATCACGAAGCTCCAGGCCATGGATGACCAATCTTTTTTCTCGCTGCGCCTTGAGGATGCACTTGCGCCCGGACTGGAAGCATGAAAACATTTTGGGTTTTGGAGCCAGGGCGCTTCTACTTTATAGAAGCAGATTTTTTCCAGAGGTACGCCGATTTCTTCCCTGATTTAGATCTTAAAAAATATGATCGTCGTCCCTTCTTTTTCGCATTTCAGGAGCCCCCTCCTTCCAAGCTCTTGTGGATGGTTCCCATATCATCCAAGCATGATAAATACCAGGCTGTTTTTGACTCTAAAGTGGCGCGCTATGGGTTTTGTGATACAATACGGTTCGGCCGCGTTGAGGGCCTCCATACTGTTTTCCTTATCCAGAACATGTTCCCAATAACCCGAGAATACATCCGGGAGGTATACCTGGATCGTTTTTCCCATTTCGTGCGGGCTACTCCGATTGTCAGGAATGATGTCATCCGCTCTGCAAAAAGTGTGTTGCATAAAGTCCAGAGCAGGGGCTTGAACCTTACTTTTGTAGATGTGCTGAAGCTCCGCTCCCAGCTCCTTGAACCGGAGCGCGGGATCTCTATCCCCAGTCTGGCCGCACAACTCGCGGCCGCCACGGAGCGGGCAGAAGCCCAGCAGGCAGAGCACCAGGCTCCTCTTCAGCAGAGGAAAGAGCCCTCATTAGATCGGTAAACAGCAATTTACATTTTGCTTGTTTCCTGCTATACTAAAAAATGAAAGGCGTGGTGGTAATCCTGGCCAGTCCAGGCCAGACGCACACGAGCAGTAAAAATCTGATACCGTTACCCTTAATGGGGTCGAGCGGCAAAGGAAAGGAGTCAGGTATTACCTGACTCCTTTCCTTATATGGCTTCCTTCCTCCTCCATGGGGAAGATGGCACATCCGTCTGCTCTCTCCTCTCCTGGTAGCCACCAGCTCCCCAGGGCAGCTCCGGGCCGGCCGGGCGGCTGCCTCCATGTGGAAGATGGTACATCCGTCTGCTCTCCTCTTCCATGGTGGCCACCCAGCTCTCCAGGACAGCTCCGGGCTGGCCTGGCGACTGCCGGCCGCCTCCATAGGGAAGATGTACCATCGGCCGCTCTTCCCTCCCTTGGTGGCCACCCAGCTCCCCAGGGCTGCTCCGGGCCGGCCGGGCGGCTGCCGGCCTCCTCCATGGGGAAGATGTACCATCGGCTGCTCTTCCCTCCCTTGGTGGCCACCCAGCTCCCCAGGACAGCTCCGGGCCGGCCGGGCGGCTGCCGACCTCCTTCATGGGATGTACCATCGGCTGCTCTTCCCTCCCCTGGTGACCACCCAGCTCCCCAGGGCTGCTCCGGGCCGGCAACCGCCCGGCCGGCAGCCTTCATGTTGGGGCCGCTGATCCATAGCCCCTACAAATACACATTTTCCTCCAGTGTCATGTTACCATAGATAATCCAGACTACCAACTTGTCGTGAAAGATAACCGTATAACGGTTTACCCGTTCACGCATAGCGCAAACGGGTAAACCGTTATAAAAGGACACACCTCAGGCCGTCTCGCCTATGGTGTGTCCTTTGTCGTGCCTCACAACGCAAACGCCGCCTCCTCATTCTGCCGCAGCGTCCTCCAAAAATCTCGTTGTCATCACAACTGCCTCGGCCCGTATAGCCTTGCCCTTGGGATCAGTAATTCTTTAGAATATCAACTCTACTTCTTCAATAGTCACTGGGTCAGATGAATAGTTTTTAATCATAAAATAATAATATCCTGCTTCCGGCATAGTCGCTGCTCGAGAGTAAGTTAACACATTACTATACCAGGAATCAGTAAGGCTCAGATTTTCGCTTGCATCATAGTTAGATCTATAAATGGCATTATACATACGAGCTTTCCGATCCAACCACACCACGAAATCATATCGTACATCGGCCAACATGTTAAATGCTTGACCGTTAGCTTTGGTTAATTTCACTTCTTCGCCATTGTCAAGTACTATCCCTTCCCATTTTACACGCGAATCGCTACCAGGGATAGTCCCTGTTTCGACTATTTCCCCATTTTTGTTATACACCGTATAGTAAAATTCTGTTATTTTTTCTTGAGGAGCTTCCTGCTCAGTATATGCAAGAGCTGAAACGCTGGTCAATGTAATAGCTAAGATCGTAAGCATACTAACGAGAATTTTACGCATTTTCTTCATTTTGCACATTCCTTTCTATTTCCATATCTATTCTTCCTGCTTTTACTGCAACCGGATCTGATGCCACGCACAAAATATAGATATAAACTGTACCGGAATGATTGACCTCTACTTGATACTCACCCCCAATCTCTTCTTGATATATTTTGGGATGATACATTATGCCATCTTTTATGTACCCAATAGCAATTGCTTGGTCTGATTTATTTTGTGGTAAATACTTCTCAAACAACCAAGTAATCCTATCCCCTGGGCTACAATCCCACCCCTTTCCATCTTCTTTTGTAAGTATGGCAACTGCTCCGTTCTCTCCTATAAACTCTGGTGTTATACCGTCATCCGTTGCTACTTCAGTTATTGAAACCCCAGGAAACACAGTACTATCAACCGTTGCAAAAACAATATCATTAGGTGGTATCGACAAACTAATATTATTATCGTCTTCTACTTCTTGAAAGCAATTTGACGAATTATTACTAATTACTTCATACTTTCCATACTCTTCTATCCCTATTCTATCTCGATTCTCATCAGTAATTAGACTTACTTTAGGGCCCTCATCTTCCATAAACTCTTGATCCATAGAAAAAATTGCTATTAGGATTGCAGCAACTAACAACAAAATTACAGGAATTATAACTCTGTATTTCTTCCTCGCCATATACACCCTCCTTTCTTGCTTATCATTATTATTTTATGTGGTATTCCTTTTACTAAACTGCCCAAAAATCAAGGTATTGCAATGTGGTGGCGCGAATATTTGCGAAAGGGATTTGCGCACGAAGCTCCATAAAACTGCGAAAGCGTATGTGCAATTGAGATCTTTGCTGTCATTTCAAGAAAAAATAGCTGACTAAAAGGGATAACTACATTTTATGTTACTATTATCATGAGATTCTGTCAATCGTTTTTCATCGTATTACACTATTTATTCCCCGCTCACTCCGGGCCGGCCTGACGGCTGCCGGCCGCCTCCAGGAGAGGGTACATCCGTCTGCTCTCCCCTTCCCTGGCGGCCACCCAGCTCCCACATGGGCAACTTCATATTCCCCTGGCCACTCCGGGCCGCTCTGCCGGCTACGAGCCACCTCCATGGGGAAAGAGGACGCGTAGGCTGCTCTCCCCTTCCCTAGTGGCCACCAGCTCCCGCATGGGCAACTCCATATTCCCCTGGCTGCTCCGGGCCGGCCGGGCGGCTGCCGGCCTCCTCCATGGGGAAGATGGTAGATCCGTCTGCTCTCCCCTCTCTGGCGTGTAGAAGTACAGAAAACAAAGAAAAGCCGGCCAAGAGGCCGACTTTTTCTATTGCTCCCATTGCCAGGGCGACTCAACCAAATGCACCGTGTCATCAGAATCCGCACGGTAATAGTAAAAGTCCGTACCAAAGGCCCGGAAGCGAATATGCCACAGGCCGCAGAACTGGATTTGCTCAATATCCTTCGCTCTGATCCCGATGGTACGCTCCACATCTTCCTTCAGCTCTTCATCAGTATAGCGGCAATTCATTCTCACACCCCCACAGGCCCACCGGAGACACCCCAGGCCACCTAGGTATATACCACCCATTCTCGTTGTACTCGAAAGAAACCAGTTGCCAGGTTCCTTTGCCGTGCTTGTCAGGGATCAACACATTAAGGCTTTGGCCGCAATGAATATCCCAGCCGTCCCAGGTCAGGCGATCCCTCTCCGGCTCATAGCCTATCTGCAATACCTTTTTTTGCACTACCTACACCGTCCTTTCTTCTACTCCGCCCAGTTTTCAAGCTCCAGAGCTGGCACACGCTCAAACTCTCGTACATTGTTCGTTACCAGTGTCATTCCCTCTGCCCGTGCATGAGCGGCAATCAGCATATCCAGTGGGCCGATCGGTGTTCCCCGGCTCTGTAAATAAGCCCGGATCTCTCCATACTCCGACGCCGCGCCCGCCCCAAAAGGCAGGATGCTCAACGGAGCCAGGAATCTCAAAAGCGCCTGCTCATTTTTTACCGGGTCAGAGCTGTGTTTCATCCCATACTCCAACTCGGCCAGAGTGATGGAGGAAATGCAAAGTCCTCCGTCCAACTCCTCCCGAAACCTGTTCAACACCTTTTCCGGCTTTTTCTTCATTGCATAGATGCAGATATTTGTGTCCAGCATATAGGTCATAGGTTTTCCCGATCCTCCTGGACACCCTGATCTCGCCCGTCCTCAAAAATATCACTGGTGAAGCTGTTTACGCCGTCCATGAACGTCTGCCATAGGGACTCTTTGGGAACCAGGAGAACCGCGTCTCCGAGCTGCTGCACAATAACCTCGTCAGCATTAAAGCGGAACTTTTTCGGCAAGCGCACAGCTTGGCTTCTTCCGTTTTCAAAAATTTTTGCCGTCTCCATAATCGTCGCCTCCTAAGCAATATATACCACAGTATATACCATTTGTCAAGCATTATTTTCCCCATTTCACGCAGCATCTATTCCCCGGCCACTCCGGGCCGGCTGGGCATCTACCATCAGCCCCATGGCGAAGGAGAGTACAGCCATTTGCTCTCCATTCCCCTAGTGGCCACCCAGCTTCTCTAGGGCAGCTCCGGGCCGCCCTGGCATCTGCCGGCCGCCTCCATGGGGAAGAGGGTACATCTGTCTGCTCTCCCCTTCCTTGGTGACCACCAGCTCCAGCATTTCAGTCTTGTTTGGCTGACTAATTTTAAATTTTTCCAAATTCACTCATTGTCAAATCACACAATTTAATGTATAATTTAAGCTGTAACTTAATCTATTATGTATAATGTTAAGGCCAGGAGAAATTAACCTTTTGGGGGTACACTATGAAGAAGAAGATAATAGTTGGTATTTTTCTCTTTTCTTTAGTTTTTGCTCTTGCAACAGCAGGAAAAAGTGATGTAGAACTAGGGATAGTGGAAGATATGAATATGATAGATGCTTGGGGTAATGGTTATCCAACAAATGCGAGGGGTGAAACTTATGGAGTCGACGTAAAAGAAAATAGTAAAAACCCGGATCTAATTTTGGTCGAAAACAGCGAAGGAATTCTTGGATATGTTAAATCAGAGGATTTAGATGGTTCCAATTATCTGACGCCGGAGGAGGCGATATTGAACCAATCACAAGGGTACAGCGTTGATATGTATTTAAGTGACGGAGAAACGAAAGTTGGAGAATTTCACATAGGCAGATAAAAGGAGTGGATGGTTATGAAAAAGATACTAAAAGGTGGATGTGCTATTCTAGCCGTGGTGGTAATGCTTATAACAACTGCATCAGCAGAAACTGGAATGTCCAATACGAAATATACAACGGTAAACAATTATGACTATAGATACTGGTCGCTTATTGCAAATAATGTGGAAGGAAGAGTTGATGCGGATGCAGTAGCTGGCTTAGATGGTATGAATTATGCGCCAGTTGGCTATATGGGGGCCCAGGCTAGATTATATAGTTCTAGCGGTGTGTTGAAAGCAAGCTCTACATGGGTGTATAATGAAGGAACCTCTTATCCAACGGCGAGTGGTAGCCTCACATACAAAACAACAAGCGGGTATTATTATAGCAAAGGACAGGTTAAATTTTATGATGGGGAGGGATATATTACATATACAAGTGCGGCCACGCCTAATTTTGCACCGACAAGAAGTGTAATTTCAGACAAAAACGTAATAATCCAAAAAAATGATAACGGAGAGATTTATGGCTCTGGACTTTTTTTGGATGAGATTGGAGTACAACCAGATTTAATAATAGCAGAAGGTATAAATGGAGAAATTGGGTATGTAAAGGCTGAGGATTTAAATGACGCTGAGATTGAGACACCGGAACAGGCAGTTACAAAAATGTTAAATGAGATACATTATGAGATCCCACTTTATGATAGTGACGGAATTACTGTTATTGGATCATTTATGTTGAGTCCTGTAGAAGATATCAATGAATGATAATCTTGGTTCTCCCACTGCTTTATCTTAGTGTCATTTATGGTAAATTCCTGATTAACCGCTGAAAAGGAAAGCGACTAAATTAGTCGCTTTCCTTTTTTCTTATAATTTGGAACATTAAAAATGCTCCCATAACAATTACCGCTAAAACTAGTCCAAACCCTGGCAGATCCACATTCGGCATCGTTTCAACACCTAAACCGAAAGCATATGCTGCAAAAGTACATATTACGCTAACAAAAACTATACTCATATCCTTACACCCTTTTCTAAAGAAAGTCTCCTTCATTTTGCTCTTGAAACGCATAGCCTAGCTATTCTCTTGGCCGACAGAGCCCATCGGGAGAAAACGCAGCACTTTCGCCCGGCTGGCTGCTCTCTCCTCTCCTGGTGGCCACCAGCTTCTCAGGGCAGCTCTGCATTTCCTCCCCGGCCACTCCTGGCCGTCTCCAGTAAACCGATAGCATCAGCCCTTCTGGTCGCTTCCTGAATCATGTTCCCCGGTCGGCGGATAGCGGTAGAGCACATATTTCCCGCTTGGAGCATCAAGGCTTTCTCCGCCACGGCCCGTTGCATCAAGAAGCAAGTCTTCAAAACCGGCTCCATCAAGCGTAGCGATGGAATACAGCTTACCATACAGCACTATACCTTCCTCGCCATCATCGTCTCCATAGTCTATCCAAACCCGTTCAAAGTGCATTTTATCTATGTCCGCCTGTGTTAGCTGCTCATTTGAGCACGGGTTATAGGTTTTGTTTTGCTTCTCTTCCTTTTTCCTCTGCTCCGTGAATACCGAAAGAATCTCCCCACTGCGATTCCGCAAAACGAGCGCATCCAGATCATCATCAATCGGCTCAAACCACAGGGTCACTTCGTCATATTCCCTTACAATGCCATACTCGATCTTAAACTTTTTCATGGTAGTATTCCCCTTCCCTGAATGTTGTCTCTGTCCGGCCCCTGGTGCGGCCCCTATCTCTCTCTTGGATTCTAGCAATTACTTTTTCTGCTGCACGTAACGCTCTGATCCGTTCCTGTGCCTCCGCCAATTCATTCTTTAGCTGCCCCACTTCCCTTTCTTTTTCCTTTATCAGCTCTTCAACCTTCTCCGGCGGTATGTCTGTTTTAATCTTCATCTGTTCAAGCCACTGTTTAGCCTGATAAAGTTTCGATAATTCACTTTGGTATTTTGTCTTAAAGCCTCGCTTAAATAGTGGGTTTTGCTTTTGGTATGCCTGGGCAACTGTCTCATATTTTTGGTAATCTCTCAGATATTTCTCTGCTTCTCTATAGTGGCCAATTTTCTGCTCCAGCGAATCTATCAGGTCTGATATACTATCGCACTTTTTTTCCAAATCGTCTGCGCTCTCCCTGAACTGATTTGGTGTCTTAATTCCCTCAATTCTGACAACTCTAAGTGCCGTTACAATTTCTTTTGTCGCAGCTAGATATACTTTTCTTCCTATCCAATTTTCCGTTTGGGTAGATGCTCCATGTCCATGCTCGTATGTCCCTTTTTCTTTCTGGTTTCCCTTGAAGCGTTCGCGCTCTGCTTCCTTTTCCTTAATTTCCTTATTGATCTTGTGCAAATGCTCATTGATAATTTCGAACTTTCTGTTCTCCTCACCCCGCATAGATGCTACTCCACGCCGTTCCATATTTGTCGCAGCAACACCCATATGTTGAGTCGGAATTTCAAATATCCCTTGGTCTTTATAGCTTCTATGATCTACTCGCACATCCAGCGATTTTGCCATCAATTCAGCGTTAATCGCGTCAGCTAATTTGCTACGGATTAGATTCATAAACTCTGAGCTATTCCACAAAGTAATCGTTGGATTCTGTCTATCATATTTACTCTTTTTAGGATTATTTTTCCCTTTTACTCTTACATACTCTTTGTATCTTAGATCGTGCTCTGCTTCCCATTTTGTAAGATAAACTGGACGGGCAGATACTTTCCCATTTTTAAAATAAGGTAACTGTTTTTCCCATTCATCAGCTTCTTGTTCTTTTAACTCTTTTGCGGTAAATCCACGTTCTACTCCTTCTCTATTTTTGCAAAGATAAACTTTCTCCATCTTTGATTCCCATTTCCCATTTCTATCTATCGGTCTCATGGTCAATAATATATGGCAATGTGGATTTCCGTCTCCCTTATCATGTATGGCAAAATCAGCACACATTCCAATATTGACAAAGTTCTCATGAACAAAGGCTCTCACAAAATCTATCTGTTCTTTTGTCGATAGCTCGATTGGTAAGGCTATTTCAAATTCCCTTGCTAGTCTTGCTGCTGTATCACGTTCTGCCTGCTCTATATTGTTCCAGAAGAGTGCTCTATCCTTCCATTCCTCTGGAGCATTTTCGCATAACATGATTTCCTTATATACGATTCCTTTTTTCTTTCTATAGTCATGCGTTACTCCATCATAAGAGTTTGTGATCTTTTCACCACTGCGATAAGCTGCTGCGGCAACCGCAGACCGCCCTTGCCCTCTGCTGATAACCTGACAGTGGCAATGATAGATTGCCATATAACTCTCCTATCCGAGAAATAGATTGCTGGTGAGCAATCTATAATCATAGCTTGCCTCCGGCAAGGCTCCCGGCAGGGCGCACGACCATCCGAAGGATGGTCAGTAAGTGCGCCCTTCGGGATATTGCCGCCTCGATACTGCTCATATTATAGTTCCCATTCTTCTCTACTGTCAACGTATTATGTAATATTGCTCCTTTTCTTGGCGGCAAAATCACACGTTTTGTAAAAAATAAGGATACGCTGTAGCGTATCCTTATTTTGAGCGAAACGTCTATACAGAGATTGAATCTTCACATCATCTGTGCTAGACTAATGAAATAACTTATTATTAAGGAGAATTATTATGGCTGAACGCAAAAGCGAACAGGAAAGAATTAAACAAATTGACCAGCAGTTGGCCGAGCTCAAAGCCAAACGTAGAGCCCTTGCTGTTATGGCCAAGAAGAAGGAACGTGCTGCAAGAACACGGAGACTTATCCAGATCGGGGCATTAAGCGAAAAGTATCTCGACTGCTACAATATCTCGGTTGAAAATTATGAGATACTGATATCTCGGATTGTTAACCTACCTGCTGTGAAAGAACTCCTAAATACCTAGATATGCTTGGAGTGCTTTAAAAACAATCTCTCCCATTGACCGGCCTTGCTGAGCAGCAGCATTTTTTAAGCTACTATATTCCAAGTCAGGAATGTCCAAAACCATATCAACCGCTGACCGAACCAGCGCAGATTTATCTTTCTCCTTTTTTCCTCGCCCAGTCTGCTCCTCTATCCTCACGAGCTCTTCTTCGTAGAAGTATATCGTAGTCTGAATCTTCTTCTGCTCACTGGTTTCTTTTTTCCTTCCGCGCTTAGGAGCTTCCACAACACTACTATCTGCTTCTTCTGGCCCTACACTATTCGCAGCAGAAATAAATCTCTGTGCAGCGGCTTTGGGATCAAATTTCTTGGACATATTACTTCTCCTCTTTTAGATACTCCTCAACAAAGGTATCATAATCTTTGGTTACGTTATTCTCCATTTTCTTGTCATAGGTAAACAGATCTTTACGCTCTGCCTGGGCCTTTTCAACAGAGACACTGCATCGGATAAAAGTTTTGAATACTTGTGTATCAATCGCATTACTCAGCTCTTCTGTCAGTTCCCTAATGTCCTTACTGATCGTTGTTCTCGGATCACATTTTGTCATCAGAATTCCAGCTATTCTTAAGGCTGGGTTGCAATATTTTCTTACCGTCGCAATAGTGGAAAATAACTGCATAATGCCACTCGCTGCAAAGATGCTCGGTGTCGTTGGAATGATAACTTCATCTGCTGCTGTAAAGGCATTGATCGTCATAATTCCGAGACTCGGCGGTGTGTCCAGAATGAGATAGTCATAATCGCCTAATATCGGTTCTATACTTTCCTTCAGCCGATACTCTTTTCCGGTTGCTGTAAACTCAAGGTCTGCTTGCGCCAGTAAAATGTTGGCCGGTATAAGATCAAATGCTTCCATTTTCTGCACAGTCTCTCTCACCTGTGCCTTTGACTTTAGAATATCATAAATAGTCGGTCTGGATTGATTGTCCGCTCCTATACTCTCAGATAGATTTCCTTGTGGGTCTAGATCAATCGCCAAGACCTTGTATCCCCGTATCGCAAGCCCTGCTGCTATAGCTCCTGTTGAGGTGGTTTTTGCTACACCACCTTTTTGGTTGGAGATTGCGACTACTTTGCATTTGCCCATGGTTTCCTCCTCCTAGACATTTTGATGTTATAGTATCTTAATGTTAATTTATTGTCGGATAAGATTATAACGCTATAATTTTATAACGTCAAGATATCAAAATATTTTAGTGTCTAATCCGATGCAATTCCCTTTAGTTCTAAAATATTATAATATTTTAATTCTTTGACCTCTAAATACTAAAACATTAAAATGTTTTAGTATTTAGAGGTCTTATCTTATTTGCCCAGTATGGTCACACCTCCTGTACGCGGCAGGCTCCGATGTACTTGTAGCCCTGGATGGAAGCCAGGCTCTCCAGGAGCCGGCTGACTTCGCCGTCATGGCTGGTGCCTAGGTAGGTACTGTTTTCCCCATCCAGAGAATGTCATCCGTCATGGGGAGGGTGATGCAGCTCTCGTTGACCTCGCCCTGCTTCTCCATGAGGTAGGTGATGTTGATATGCTTCCTCTGCGTCCTTACTCACTAAGCCGTCACAATACAACCCCCCGCTCTTCCATGCGCGAGCCATGCACCACAGGAAGTTGTGCATCATGTCTGCAAAAGCCTCGTCTTCCATGTAGTATTTCAGCTTATCGGCATTATCCAGCCCGACAGAGAGGTCACCATATTCGATGTCGCCGTCTGCGATGCCAAGGGACAGCCAGCGGTTCAGGATGGTCTCGTCGTTGATGTTTCGGGCGATGAATTCCATTGCCTTCAACATTTTGATGCGCGCGATCGTGTTCATGCTACTGTCCTTTCTCCCCGTAGGCCCGGTAGGTCAGGCTTGCTTTGCTATTTGTTCGTAACCTGCACTTACGCCAGCTTGAATACGTTAAACAGAAATTCTCCGTCTTTGTCATAGACAGTCTCAATCTTAGTGAGATTTCCGAGCGCCATACTCATCGGAGACCTATAGGTGCCGCGCTCCCACAGGCCGGAAGCCTCTGCCATCTGCCAAAAGCAGTTGACCTCAATCCCGGCACTCGGTCCCGGAAATGCGTGATGCCTCATAAACCTGGCCTTGATAAAATTTTCGCACCACTCGACCTTGATTTCTTTTCCCATGGTTTATCCTTTCTGCCCTCTGGGGCGGGCGTCTCTGATTTAGTAATCGATTTGGTAGCCGTTGTAGGGGAAATCTCTAGCGGCTTTTGCGGCCTCGGTTAGCGCCTGTGCAAAGGACACAGCCTCCTCAGTCTGTACGGCCCCAATGCTGGACCAGTTGACTCCCATGTCGATCTCTGGATGGTCTGCGCTGCTACCAAGGTCTGTAATGAAGATCCGGCTGTCAATCTTGTCCCGCAGTTCCTGCAAGGCTCTGCTGTACGCATAATAAGAAATCTTCTTCATAGTCGTCTGTTCCTTTCTGCCCTCGTGACCTCCGGGGCGGGATGTACGTTTTACTGTTCACAAAATTATAATACTATAATTTCATGAAGTTAAAATATTAAAATATTTTAATCGTTAATAATAACAGGTATCAGCTTGGCCCTTCGCAGAGTTGCCGGCATCCATTAGGGCCGCCAGGCTCGGAGGGTTTCGTCTGGCTGGGCGGCCTATATACCTCCTCAAATCGCCCGTCTATGCTGTGATCCCACTCAATGCTCCCGTCAATGTACTGGATAATACCCTTGGCCGTAAACGTCCATCCGCTTTCGATATTTTGGAAGACGCTTGATGCGTTGCTACATCCGCCGGCCGCATTCCAGAACATGGGCCCGTTGTCGGCCGGCGCGATGCACCGGAAGCGGCCGCCCCCACGGTTGGTATAAACCTCGCCGACAATCGGCTGCAATCGCTGGCCCTTGTCGATGGCCCAGATCCGCTCGTTGGTTCCGTCAGGGTGGATGATAACTTCCCGCTCTTCGCCGGTGTCCAGGTAAGCGATGACGGAAACGGGGGTGCCTGTCTGCTGGGCACGGGCCTTGGCCGCCCCCACGGCCTGCTCCCGGACGGGTGTGGTGCCGACAATCTGGTCGGCCTGCTTAATGGTAAAGCTGGTGATGTGCACGGTTCACTCCTTCTGCCCTCGTGACCTCCGGGGCGGGCTCGTTCTTACGCCAGCTTGAAAACTATAATTTTATGATATTAAAATATTAAAATATTTTAATCGTTAATAATGCCAAGTATCAGCCTGGCCCTTCGCAGAGCTGCCGGCGTCCGTTGGGTTTGCCAGGCTCTTTCACTGGGGGCCCAGTGGAATCCGTTGGCCTTTAGCCGGGCTCGGAGGGTTTCGTCTGGCCTATCATCGAAGATGATCTGTACCCGGTTGATTTCTTCGTTTGTCATAAGTACCCCGCCGGCAAACGGGATCTCGACGTGTTCCATGCCATCCACCCTCCGGAGCTGCTCGATGCGCTTCTTCAGTCGGCTGATTTCAGCGTTCCGGTTGGACAGTTGGAAGGCGGGAACCGGGTGGCGCAAGGCTTCACGCAGTCCTGCCAGTCCTACGTCGATTTTAGCCGCACCTTCGTCGCTGATGCCCTCGAAGCCCTTGACCGTTTTGTTCTTGCGGTAGTAGGTATTCAGCGCCTTATCCCGCTCCTGAGCGGCCTGGAGAGTAACCAGCTTCTTTTCCAACTTCTCCAGGGCCTCCGGATCGTCGCCGCTGATAGCGGTGTTCTCGCGGACGGCATCTGCCCTACTCCGGAGGTAGTCGGCTTTGCGGTCGTTTTTAACACTGGCACCTATGAGCTTCCAGGAACGTTCCTGCGCCCTTCTCTGGGGGATTCCTCGGGCCCCGGGAAGAATGGGCTGCCCAGCAGGAATACCCCTCACAGCGTCTTCAGATCGGCGGAAGGCGTCGGCTGCTTTGCCGGCGGCCTTCTGGGCCCGCTCCTCCAGGCGGTCGGCCCGGGCTTCTCTGCGCTCCTCGTAGTCTTGGCGTCCTATTGACATGAATTTACCCTCCAATCAGTCATGCGTGGCCTTTAAATTTTCAATGGCCCATTTGTTTCCCGTGGCATAGACGGCCCTTCGCGTCCGCTCGGCCGGCCCCTCACGCCGGGGGATGGCTGCCAGGGCTTCCATCATCCCGCAGGTCGGGCAGATGTCCGTCTTGTTATCCCGGCGGGAAAGCGCCGGGGGCTCTGTGTACCGCTGCCCACAGATGGGGCAGGTACGCGTGATCTTCTCGCTCATAGCTTTCATCTTTTCGCTCAGATAATATAGATGTGGACATTTGGAAGGGTATCCTGCTCGTACTCGCTGCCCTCCGTAGCAAAGGTGGCCCAGGCAGCGATCTCGATAGCCTCCTCCCAGGGAAAGCCGATGCCGTTTAAATATTCGGCGTTGTTTTCCTCGTCGCCACAGGAACAGTAGTGGTTGGCGTTTCCAATGTTGATTACCAGGGTGAGGTATTCGCTCTTCATACTGCGCATCCTTTCTTTCTGTGCCCTGCCATCATCAGGCCGGGTAGGGCGGCCCCCGGCGACGGGCCTCTGGCCCGTTTCGGCTAAATATTTTAGTATTTTAATTTCTAAATATTATAAATTTAAATTTCTTCTCCGTTTTGATCCAGTAGCATCGTTTCATACCTTCCATCAGGCAAGCAGGCTGTGCTTAGGAGTCCCAGTTGTCCATTCTTCAGCCAAATTCTTTCTTGCTGAATCCTTTCAATCTTCATAATGCTATCGACTTCCTTCCTATATTTAATATTATAATACCTTAATTTCTTAATGTCAAGGTATTTTAATATTTTAATTTTGAATTTAGCATCAAAGACTATTTGATAGATTCCGTGCTCATTGCAGAAGGAGGCTAAGAAACTGCCAACCAGCTATCCCTGATCAAAAAAGCAGACGAGCTTCCATGGAGGAGCTCGTCTGCTTTTACAAACTATATTTCTTTTCTATTGGAGGGACGCGGCCCCCGGCCTTAGCCTGGTTTCTGACTGGGCCAGCAGTGGGGGGGAACCGTGGAAAACTCAAAATGAGTTATCCACGGTGGGGCCCCTGCTGCGATCGTGGCGACAGGTCATCTTAGGTCTAGGGCTTCCTTTAGGGAAAGACTAGGGATCGATTAGGGTACGATTAGGGTTATATATGTATAGTTGCAACAATCATGGTCCCGTTCTATAACATCTGTGGTCCCGATCCATAACAATCATGGTCCCGTTCTATAACATCTGTGGTCCCGATCCATAACAATCATGGTCCCACTGACGATGGCTGTCTGGGAATTGAGGTAATCAACCTATAACATCTGTGGTCCAAAAATTACATCTTTATTTTTCTCTTATCTATAACAAATATGGTGCTACGACAAAAAACGACAAGCGACTTATCGGCAACAGTTTTGGTGTGTGTTACGGATTGGTAATGTAGATTTTATAGGGTTTTTTAGCCAAGAAGGAGAGATACAGTCGAAGTGATGTATAACAGATTTGGTGCGTTTTGGGGAGGGCTTGTACGACTGATCTATAACAATTATGGTGTGGATGAATGGCTTAAATTACGCTCTAACCTATAACATTTTCTAATTGACTTGTTGCATCTTATGTATTATACTGTGGATAACCAGGTTTTGGATGTGGATATCCACAGGTTTTTCCACATAGACATGTGGAAAAACCTATTTCCGAAATCTCGCATGTGGAAAACTCAGATTTTGGAGGAACATTATGCAAGTGGACAAGCCTGCAAAACCGACACTTATACGGCAGAAAAAAGGGAAAATTAAAGCAAAATCACAGTTTTTTAGGACAGCACGATACGGATTGACTTTGCAGGAGCATAGGATTGTATACTTTGCAATTCTGCGGGGCCAGCAGCTCAAGCGTCCCTTTGAGCCAGTAACGATCTCTATTAAAGAGTTTATGGCTCTTTGTGACTTAAAGGGTAAATCTACCTATAGCGTGCTGCGAAACATCTCAAAGAAGCTGCTATCACGTGTACTCGAGGTAGTCTATTACAATGATGAAGGAACTCACCTGATGCAGACTAATTGGATCTCAGAATTTACCTATCATCTAAAGCAGGGTACAGTTACTGTAACCCCCAATAAGACACTTCAACCATTTTTCGAAGGTAAACCATATAGTGAAACGGAATATTATTTTTTAATTAAATTTACCTCTCAGTATGCGGAACGGCTATATGAGATTATAAAATCATTTGACCATAAAACATCGGCAGACTTTGAAGTTGACGACCTTCGCAAGAGATTGGCGGTGCCGGAGGGGCAATATGTTAATTACTCGATGATGCGTAAGCGGGTCTTGGAGCCGGCAGTCAAAGACATCAACGAATATACTGATTTGGATATCACCATGCACGAAAAACGAGGGGCACGAAATAAAGTAACTGACGTGATATTTACAATTACCAAAAGAAATGTACCGTTGCTATATGACCGGGTGCGTGCTGGAGAGTTTGATCCTCCTTTGTCTGACGAGGAGCAGCAGATTACCTTGGAAGAGCTTCTGGCCGGGGAAGATGATCAAACAGCTATTGAAGCAAATATCATTGAATAGCAAAAGGGCCCTCCGCTTTTAGCGGGGGCCCTCCTACTTCATGACGGAAAAGGGAATTGACATTGGGGATTATGTAATATAATATGTATTTTCTTTCATAATGTAAAATGAAATTTAAGATTGGATCATGTGACCTCAATCCCTGAGTTCACTATATACTTTAGGGAAACGATTGTCAATGATTTTGATCGCATTTTACTGTAAAATTTAAGCGATACTTTTTGGTGGGAGTCTGGAGAAATCCAGACTCTTTTTTTAGAATCTAATGTCCATATACATGACATCCATATCTTCCTGGGTGATGCCGATATAGCGCAAGGTGACTTTCTCGGAGGCGTGATTATAGACTTGCATAATAAGCGCGATGTTCTTTGTGCGCTTGTAACACACATAACCCCAGGTCTTACGGAGACTATGGCTACCAAAATGTTCGAGGCCGAGAGCCTGGCCGGCATCTTGAAAGATACGGTGGACTTGGGTTGTGCTCAACGGCCGGTTCTTCCCCTTGCGGCTCTTAAACATATAATCATCATATTTTAATCCTTCCTCTCGGATGTAGTCTATGATAGCACGCTGGAGGGGGGCGTTTAGGACTATGCGGGCCTCCTTCTGTGTTTTCTGCTCCGTTATAGTCAGGTGCTCCCTCAGCTTACCGTTGGGATAGACAAAATCACTGACCTTCAGGCGGACAATATCGCTGATCCTTCGAGCGGTGTTAAGCTGCATCTTTGCAATCATAAAATCCCGCTCCGACTTTCCCCTCAGATATGCAAGCAGCTCATTCACTTTTTTGGCATCACGGATCGGTTGGGTGGCCTTATTCATGGTGCAGCTCCTTTAATCGAATGTAATATAAATTTCTGAAAAAAGCATTTTAATTACATTCAATTATTTTGAGAAAATCAGAAAACACAGGAGAAGACGGGAAAGCATTGTGGCTCAAGGGGTCCTTGAAAAAATGAATATCATATTTTACATATTATATTACATTCGACAAGATACGATAGACCCTCACCTAATAGGAGAGAGCGTCAAGTGTCAGCCTTATTTTACACTATTTCGCAAAAAGATACAAGAAGGGAGGAGGCGAAAGAGTGGAGGAATACCTAAATGTGTACCGTTGCTTTTATCGGGTGGTAGGCCAACTGGTGGCCCGGAAGGAATTCCTGAACTACCAGCGGCAGACCTCAAATTCCAAGGCGTATGAGATTGCACCGGCCAGATCGGTCAAGGATCTCCTGGAGGAGCAGCCTTTGGCGCAGGCGCAGAACATGCTTCAGGTGTGGGCCGCTGCGGGCCTGATAGAAGCGGAGCCGGAAATCGTCGTGAATACGACGGTGCAGGGTCGCACAGTAAGAGCGATTCGCTTCCAGCGCGCAGCGGTTTCCCTTGTCAAAGATTTTATTCACTGAAATAAAATCGGTCTGCACCTTGAAAATTTAATATATGTCGGCAAAATGTAGCGCAAATCGTTGACAACTTAAAACGAATGAGGGTATACTATCCCTAGAAGGAGGTGTACCAGAATGTCATTATCATTTTATTCCGCCCGTGACCTGCGAGCTGGAAAAGGCGGTATATGGGATAGCCTGGGCCGCTCGAATGAGGTTGTGATCACCAATAACGGCAAGCCTCGGGCGCTGATGATTGACGTGGACGAGGATAATTTCGACGAGACCTTGAAAGCGGTGCGCCAGGCCCGTGCCATTATGGCCTTTGCCAAAATGAGGCGTAAAGCCTCTGAGGAAGGGTATATGACCCCGGAAGAAATTGACGCCGAGATAGCGGCAGCCAGGCGGGAGAAGAAGGGTGAGCAGGGATAATGTTTGCAGTCATTGATACCAACATCCTGGTGTCGGCCCTTTGGTCGCCAGGCGGCCCACCGGCGCAGATTTTGGGATTGGTGCTGCAAGGCACGGTGCGCCCATGCTATGACTACCGGATCATGGAGGAGTACCGTGATGTGCTTAACCGGCCCAAGTTTAAATTCCCGTCCTGGATGGTGAACGATCTGCTGGAGCAGATTGAGGCTGTCGGGGTAAATGTAATGCCGGAGCCGTTGGAAATCCCCTTCGATGACGAGTCCGATAAAAAGTTCTTGGAGGTGGCCCGGTATTGCTCCGCCCCTCTGGTGACAGGAAACCGCAAGCATTTTCCGCCAGACGAACCCCTGGTTCTTCTGGCGTCTGAGTTCCTAGCAAACTACTTCAAATAAAGTGCCAGGGGAAAAAGATCGGCTCAGATCTGAGCTGATCTTTTGGATATCGGGCAGGTAAAAAAGATCGGCCCAAATTTGGGCCGATCTTTTGGATACGACTTTGGCAGGCTATAGTTCTTCAGCCAGCTCAGATTTGAGTCGGCTAAATATAGAGACTAGGTGGGTAAAAAGATGAATCCAAATTTGGATTCATCTATCGGACAGGTAAAAAAGATCAGTCCAAATTTGGACTGATCTCTTGGATAGGGGGGAGTAGAACAGTGAACGGAATTATCCCTGTAGTGACGGAGTACAACGGTGTGCCGGTCACCACCAGCCAGGCTGTTGCGGATCAATTTGGAAAGGCCCACAAGCATGTTTTGAGGGACATCCAAAGGATTATCGAGCAATTAGAGAACAGCGAGAGCGGACGGGAATTTAGCCAATCCAATTTTGAGTCGGCCTTTTATCAGGACAGCATGAATCGAAAAAACCCAATGTATCTTCTGACCCGTGATGCGTTCGCGCTGCTGGTTTTTGGCTTTTCCGGGGAAAAGGCGCTGGAATTCAAGGTAGCCTATATTAACGCCTTTAACCGGATGGAGGCTCTACTGAGAGGCGATAAGGATACTAGCCCGGAGCTTCGACAACTTAACCAGAAGGTCGATGCCATAGAGCAACGCCTGGAAGCGGTAGAACAGATGCTGGGGAAAGAGAAAGCCAGGCTTCAGGCAGCCGCAGAAACCCCCACGGTGGGAGAGATATTTTTCCGTGCACTTCGTGAGGCGCTGGACAGCGGCGAATACTACTTGAAGGACAAGTGGAAACGAGAAACTGGGGAAGAGCCTGGAATACTGCTGGGTGTCCAGGACGGCAGCCGGGTATTTGTCAGGATCGACTACGCCTATAAAATCTACTGTGCAGCGGCGGGGGAGTCCAGGATAACGAGCCGGCAAGGGCTTTGGGCAGTCTTGGAGCAGTCCAGTGAAATCTACCCCCGTTCAAATGGGAAGGGACATAAACACAAGAGAATCATGGTTAAGCGGCAGCCCGTAACGGTGATCAGCTTTGACCATGACAAGCTGGGAAGGAGTGTCGAGCAATGAAGCTAATGAAGAAAGCCGCTGCGGCTGCGCTTGCAGCGGTGATGGCTGGGACGGCGTTGCCGGCGGCCCTGGCTTACAGCACACCGGACTTCAGCGATGTTCCGCCGAGCCACTGGGCATACCCCTATGTCATGGCAATGGCAGATGCGGGGGTGCTCAAGGGCACCAGCGCCACGACTTACGCCCCGGAGCAGAAGGTGAGCGCGGCTATGCTGGTTACGCTGGTAGGCCGGGTGACCTACGAAGATGATGTGGCGGCGGCCACCACCGACGGGGATAGCTGGTACAGCGCCTATCTCCGGGTGGCCAAGGACAAGGGGGTGCTGGAGGGCACCACCATCACGGACGCAAAGATTGAGCAGGAGGTCAGCCGCTATGACATGGCGGTTGTCCTGGCCCACTGTGCGGAGCTGCTTGGAGTACCGAAGGCAGACACGGATACAAGCAAGATTACAGATTATGCGCAGGTTCCAGATGCCTACACCGGGGCGGTGGCCCAGGTCTACGCCCTGGGCCTGATTACCGGAGACAACGCCGGATGCTTCAACGGAGCGGCTACCATGAGCCGGGCCGAGGCAGCCACTGTGATTTCCAGACTGCTGACGCTGGCGGAGAGCGGGGGGACGGGGGAGCCGGAAAAACCGGCAGAGACTATCCCGCCGGAGGAGTACAATCCCCATCCGATAGGGCTTCCTGACTGGGCCACACTCCATCCAGATGGTTCTATTTCATTCATGGTCGAAGGGGACGTAAGTGACGGAACTCTTAGTTCCAAGGATTTTGGGAGCTATGATGAATATGAGAAGGAGTCCCGACTTCCTGGCATCACGGTAGAGTTTTATTACATGAAACAAGAGCAGTACGGTACAGGAGAGCCAGGAATTTTACTGGGTACTGGTGTGACGGATGAAGAGGGTCTCTTTTCGTTTGAAGTAACGGTGGACAACTCCTACTTTTATTTGGTAGATGACCGCTCCTTCACGGTTAAGGCCCACGGAACCAGCGGAGGGATAGAGTACGATTCAAAGCTCCTATATCCGACTGCTATAGACAGCAATCTTAGAATAGAAATGGGGCAGTTCTTTGATCCAGGCTGGGAAATTTTCGCAGACCCTGTAGAGAAGTAAGATAGGGGGAAATGAAAGTGTCACTACCACCTGGGGCCGAGCTCTTTGTAGGCATGTTCATCATCTTGGGTGTGATAGTATTTTTCCCGTACATCATAAAGTTCATCCGCTTTACAGGGCTTTGGCTTCCGCCCGTTGAAGTGCTTCTGATAGACACGCTGCTTGTGGGCAAGGTCTTAAAGCTGGAAATGAACCCGGTCAACTACCCTGAGATCTATCCAATTTACGAGACAGCGATGGTGGTGCTTTGGGTGGCCACAGTTGTCCTGGTCACCGGATATCACCTATACAAACTCTGGAGGGAGTGGCATCCCAAGATGCCTCCCCTGTGGGAGCTGGAGCCCATTGTGGAGGTTGCTCCCGGTATCTACAAACGTATAAGGGATTTATAGAGCTGAAAGCAGAAAGGACGCCGACATTTCCTGTCGGCGTCCTTTTTTCGATAGATATGAAGTGAAGAGGAAGGAGCGCGAATGTATGGCAGTATTCACACGGAAAATGGATGTGCTGGGCCGAGTTGTTGTCCCCAAGGAGCTCCGTACCAACATGGGAGTAGACGATGGGGACATGATAGAGATCGTTGGTGTGGAAGATGGGGTGCTGCTCCGCAAGTACCGGCCGGCCGGGGAGGTGCTGGCGCTGGCGGAGGAGCTGTACGCAGCACTTAACGCGGACAAAACCATTGAGCCGAGTGTGGAAAGACTGATCCGGAGGCAGATGGAAGGGATCATCCAGGCATTGACACTGACTGAAAGCGACAAAAATTTGGATGCAAATTGACAGCCGAGCGCCCGGCTGGTAAAATAAAAAAGCCCCGCAAGGGGCGGGCGCTGTTACAAAAAGGCGGTTGGCCACTTCCCTGAGAAGGGAGGTGATGCTGATGGGAAACGGACGTTGGGCGAAAGCCCTGCGCTTCGTGGTATGCTTCATCATCATCCTGACGGTGATGATTTACATATCGCCCAAAGCGTGCTAGCCGCTCGGATCGCACCCGAACGGCTAGCGTTTTTACCAAATGACTAGCTTCTAGGGCCGACCGTCGTAACAGCGTCCCTTTATTTGTATTATACCAAACAGGGCGGAGAAGTCAAGAGCGGCGGCTACCGGGGGCTAAAAGAGTGTTAGCCGCCCGGCTGGTACCCGGACGGCTAACTTGATTTTCTAGTAGCTTTAAGGGCCGACCGTCGTAACAGCGTCCCTTATTTGTATTATATCAAACGGCGCGGAGAAGTCAAGTGAGGTTGCCGCCAGGGGCCTAAAAGCGTGTTGACCGCTTGGCCAGGCTCCAAGCGGCCAACGCAGCTTGATTGCTCTGCGGGGGCCGACCACCGTAACAACACCCCTATAGATAGGCTATGCCACGGAAGATGTCAATGCCACTTGCTTTATCAAAAGCATTAAAATACCAAGATGTCATAAAACCATAACATTAAAATATTAAAGATTCTGAGGATGCCGACACAATGTGTCGGCATCCTTTTTTCATATAGATATTTTTCGAAAGGAGAGCTAAAACCATGAAGCGGAAGAAAATCCTGGCGTGGTTGCTCACCCTCTGTCTGATTATCGGCATGCTGCCTGGGGTTACGCTGCCAGCAGCGGCGGCAGGCGGCAAGACCGTGTATGTGGGTGGCAGCGGGGAGGGGCACTATGCCACGCTCCAGGAAGCCTATGCAGCGTTGGGAGGGGCAGCCGGTACGATCATGCTCACCGGAAATACCCAGCTCACTGAGCCTTTGAAGATCTCCTCGGACGTGGAGATCTCCGGCTCCGGCACCATCAGTCCTACAGGGGATAACTGGAAGCCAAGCAACCCCGGCAACTCCGGGCCTCCGTACAACACGATGATCCAGATCACGGGGGGCACCGTCACCATGGGGCCCGGCGTCATTGTGGATGCAAACAGTATGTGCCGCTGCATCAGCGTGAACACCACCGATGGGGCGGCAAAGCTGGTGCTCGACGGCACTACGATTCGAGAAGGCGCTATGTCACAGGCCCACGGAGCGGGCATCATTCTTCAGGATGGCGCGGAGCTGGAAGCATCTGGCGGTGCCCGCTTTGAGAACAACATCTGTGATAGTGGTACTGTGGCCTCCGGCGGCGCACTCTATGTCTGGACAAACTCTAAGGCCACCCTGGACGACGTGACCTTTTCCGGAAACAAGGCCAACTCCGGCGGCGCGATCTACACCTATCAGGGGACGGTCACCACAACAGCCAACACCAAGTTTATAGGGAACTGGGCCAGCCAGCGCGGCGGCGCAATCCATGACCACGGCCTGGTTGTGCTGCACGGCACCACGATCTCCGGCAACAGCAGCGGCCAATACGGCGGCGGCGTCTATGTCTCGGCTGACAGCAAGAAAAAAGGACAGCTTGTAATGGACAACGCCACCATTACCGGGAACGACGCCGGCAACAGCGGCGCGGGCGTGTTCGTCGCTACCGACGCCCAGCTCTTCTTGGGCGGCAGCTCCAGCGTCAACGGGAACAACCTGACCAATGCCGGCAGCGTCCCAGCCGACTACCTCAAGAACAATATCTATGTAGCCACGGCCACCAGCAAGCTGATTATCTACTCCGACCTGTCCAAAGAGAGCGGGATCAGCACATCTAACCCCTATTGGCCCAAGGTGGTGGTCTACTCCCTTGCGACATCTGGAGTATCTTTCCCCAGCGGTACGGGGGTATCGGCGGATTCCGGCTACATGATCTCCAGCGCCACAAAGGCCAAGCTGTCCTATGACAGTGCGGTTTGGCTGCTGAAGGATACGGCCAGTGACCCCGGCGCTGCGGCGGAAGATCCCAACTGCAAAGAGGGCAACCTGTGGCTGGGTATCAACCCGGACTACGGCGGGGGAGATCCCAGCGCAGATACCGTGATCTTTGATTTCAACTTGCCCGGCAAAGAGGCCATTGTTCACACGGGGCGTACCCCCGGTACGACTATCAGCCTGCCCTCCGTCAGCAACGAGAGCACCGGAGCTGTGACCTATAAATTCCGGGGCTGGTACACCGAGCCGGTGGGTGGCAGCAAGCTCAGTGACCCCCTGACCGTAGAGGCCGGTACCCATGTGTACTACGCACAGTGGGACGTGCAGACGGACAGCGGCAGCGGCGGCGGTGGTGTCCCTGGTGACGCCGACATGTACCTGGTCTACTTTGACCAGAACTACGAGGGCGGCGGCCTGACCACCGCTTATGTGACTGCGGGCACCTTCAGCTTTACCGTAGAGTTTGAGGGGCCGGATGGCATGGAGACTGAGGTTGTCGAAGTCGATATTCCCTTTGAGTTCCCCGGTGATCCTGCCAGGGATGGGTACACCTTCCGGGGCTGGGGTACCAGCGCAGACAGCAATAGCCCTGTGGATCAGGGGAGCTGGGCCCCGACAGAGAAGGTAACCACCCTATACGGCATTTGGGAACCGGATACCTATACTCTGACCTGGGATGCCAATGGCGGCAATGGCGGCACGACCACTACCCAGGAGCGGGACAGTATCGTGGTGCCTCCCTCCACTACGCCTACCCGCGAAGGATACGACTTTACTGGCTGGTATCTGGATCAGGACTGCACCACACCGCTGGTATCCGGCACGGTAGTAAAGCAGAGCGCCACTTACTATGCGGGATGGACGCCGAAGGAGTATACCATCACCTGGGACACAAACTATACCAATGGCAGCGTGACCACCATCCAGCAGAAGTATGACGACGAGCTGAATATCCTGCCTGACCCAATCCGCACGGGATATGAGTTTGGCGGCTGGTACACCGAGCCGAACGGCGGCGGCACCAGGGCGGAAGCCTACGGCACCGTAAAGGGCAACGAGACCTTCTATGCAAACTGGGTACAGGAGAGCATCGACTATACCGTGACCATTGAATGGGATGATGATAGCGACAACGATGCAGTCCGCCCGGAAAGCATTACGGTTGAGCTGACCCGGAATGACCTGCCCACTGGGATGACCTATACCTTCACGGAAGCAGATGCGGACGGTTCCGGCAACAAGTGGAGCCATACCTTCACAAACCTGCCTAAGACGGACAGCATCAGCCAGGAATACACATATTCCGTAGCGATTACCTCCAGCGTCAGCGACGAATATAGCTATGGCATCGAAAACAAATCGGCCACCCTGGGCTATATCCTCATGACGCATACTCTGATTACCAGAGACGTGAACACCTACATCGTGTGGGATGATGCGAAGGATCAGGACGGGCACCGTCCGGAGGCGGTGAAGGTGCAGCTCTGCGCCAATGGGAAGCCGGTTGAGGATGCAGAAGCGTCTACCACACTGGCCGGGGATGGCGATACCTGGAGCTACGTTTTCGAGGACTTCCAGAAATACTATACGACGGATGATGGTGAGAAGGGCCAGGAGATTGTCTACACGATTGAGGTAACGCCTGTGACCCCTGGTGAGCTGGATGCCTACACCATCGAATACAGCGACTACACAGCGATCCTGCACCATGAGCTGGAGACCGTAACCCGTCAGGTTGTGGTGGAGTGGGCCGACAACAACAACCAGGACGGCAAGCGGCCCGCCTCCATGGTGGTGCAGCTCTACGCCGATAACGTACCGATGCCCGGAAAGTCTGTCGTGCTGTCCGACGCCAACAAGTGGACATACACTTGGTCAGACTTGCCCAAGTACAGCACGGCGGAGAAAGAGGTGGCCTACTCGGCGCATGTCACCAGTACACTGGTAGACTACACTGCGGCCACAACCGAAATGACCATCGAAATGACCTATGTTCCCAGCAGCACAACGATATCCGCTTTCGCTACCTGGGAGGATGGGGAAGATGTAGATGGCCTGCGGCCGGAGACTTTAACGGTAGAGCTTTACGCAGACGGAGAGCCCACCGGAGACCGCCAGGTGATTTCCGTGGACACCGGCTGGACTGTATCCTGGAGTAATTACCCGATCTATAAGGACGGCAGCAGAATTGAGTATACCTTCCAGATCGTAGACGTACCGGACGGCTATGATGCTGAGTATTACGGCATTTATGACACCTCCGGTCTGTCTGTGGTGCTCACTCACAACCGCATTTTGGCCAATCAGGAAGTCACCATTACTTGGGATGACCAGGATAATGCTGCTCTGGCCCGGCCTGCCAAGGTTGAAGTCATGCTTTATGCCGATGGCGTGCCCCTAACTGACCAGACAGCAATTATCACAGAGGCCGATGGATGGGCCCATACCTTTGAGGGCCGCCCGGTGTACCGGGACGGTGGGGTGCCAATCAAGTACAGCGCCTATGTAGTATCGGCGGTAGGCGAGTATATACCCTCCACTGACGGCTTGCATATTACCATGGGATATGAAGTCGAAACCGTAGATATCCCCCTATCCATCATTTGGGATGATGATAACGACCGTGATGGGCAGCGGCCCGTAGCGGTAGTTGTAACGCTCACCATTGATGGTGAGCCAACCGCCTACCAGAGCATGGCCACGGAAGAGAACGGCTGGACAGTGCTATTTGAAGGCTTCGCAGCCTATGCCCAGTCTGATAAAGGCCACAAAATCAACTACGGTGTTGTGGTGACCGAACCGAAGGGCTATACCGCCACCTATGCCGGCTCTACATGCCTGCTGACCTATGCACCGGAGACAACCAGTGCAACGCCGATCCTCTACTGGAGAGACAACAATGATCAGTACGGCCAGAGACCTGGAAAGGTCACGGTATCGCTGCTGGCAGACGGGCAGCCTACCGGCAAAACTGTTCAGGTCTATGCAGCGGACAACTGGACAGCGCAGCCGTTCACAAATCTGCCCCGGTACGATGGGCAGAGGGAGATCGTCTACAGCATCAATGTAACGGGGGAATTGTCCAACTATACCGTTACAGTGGACGGGATGAACGCTTATTTAACCCATAATGCTACCGGCGGAGAAGAGTATACACGGGATTATACCGCGACCGTGACCTGGGCGGACAATGAGGATGCCCTGGGCTCCAGGCCGGACAGTATCAAGATGACTCTGTACGCAGATGGGGCCGAGTATGATACCTATACCATGACGGCGGCGGATGCTGCCGGCGGGCAGAATTGGGTACATACTTTCACCGATTTGCCCACAAAGCAGAGCGGTAAGACGGTAACCTACAGCATCGGTATTGAGGCGCTGCCAAACTATGCCGAGCAGATAGAGGGCCCCAGCATTACCATGGTACACAGTGAAGACGTAGTAGTAACTGTGCGGTGGGCCGATAACAACAACCAGGATGGCCAGCGACCGGAGGAGCTGACGCTGCGCCTGCTTGCGGACAAGCTGGATGCCGGAAGGACTGCAACTCTGGCAGGGGATTCGGAAGCCGACACATGGGTACTGCGGATGGATAAAGTACCCGTGTGGAGCACGGTCAACACTGGAAGAGAGATTGACTACACCTACTTGTTAGATGCGGCCAGTGCCTCCAGCCTGGAGGCTGCGGGCTACTCCGTACAGTACAACGGCTACGAGCTGGGTGAGGGATCTGAGATCGGCGGCACACTGCTTTATACCCTGGATCTGAGCAGGGATGCAGAGATCGCGGATTATACCGCTACCGTGGCCTGGGATGATGATACCGACCGTGATGGACAGCGCCCGGCCAGCCTGACGGTTGAGCTGTATGCCGATGGCGAGAGCACCGGCCTGACAGCCGAGGTGACCGGAGGCAACGAGGCGGAGAGCTGGTCCCATGTGTTCGAGGCCCTTCCCGTGCATGCAGACCAGGGCAATGTTATCGTGTATACCCTGGCGCTGGTGGGTGATACCCCCAGCGGATATACTGTCGTGCCCGACCAGACGAAGCCGGCCATGGAGCTGAAGCATGAGATCTCCCGTACCGATGTCACTGCAACGGTAACATGGGATCATGAGAGCGACATCAACGGCCTGGAGCCCATTGACCTCTATGTGGAGCTTACCGTGGACGGTGTAGCTACCGGAGAGGTGGCGAAGCTCACAGCGGCAAATAACTGGAGCTATACCTGGCCAGGCCGCTATGTGTACCATGACCACGGGACAGCCTATGAGTATAGCTTCATCGTGTCTGAGCAATCCCTTTCCCAGCTCCCGGACGGGGTGGAAGTAGTAGTGGATGGCACAGAGGGCACAGTTATTCACAGTACCTTCCGGGTGTCTGGCACAGTCGGAGACGCTGCCGGCTTCCCAGTCAAGGGGGCTACCGTGTCCGTTTATGACAGTGACAAGGCCCTGGTGTGCAGCACTGCCTCGGACGATCAGGGAGCCTGGCATGTGAGCGGCCTGCCCAACGGTACCTATACAATCCGTGCAACTTACATCGGGACAACCAGCCAGGCCGGCAAGGTGGAGATCACCATTGACCGTGCTGATTTGGAGAATGTGGCCATTGTGCTGGACGGGACCACTGGCGGCGACGATGGCGACTATACCTATGAGGCCAGTGGTAAAGTCCTGGACAGTAATGGACAGCCGGCTGGCGGCGCTGTTGTGTATCTCTGGACAGCAGACGGGGGAGAGCCGGTTGGTAATACTACAGCCGGGGATGATGGCAGCTATACCTTCAGCGGCCTGGCCAACGGAACCTATCAGATCAGCGTAAAGTACCGCTATGAGGGCCAGGAGTACACAGCCACCGGAAATGCGTTTGTGGTCTACAATGCGAACAAGGTCATTCCCGATGTAATTGTGACTGTACCTGCGCTGCCGGAACCTGGGCCGGAGCCCTGTGTGGTTACAGGAAGGGTAGAGGATCAAAACGGACTGCCTCTGGAGGGCATCTTGGTATTCCTCTACTCCGGGGATGAAATTAAGTATGTTATGACCTCTGACGTGAATGGTGAGCTGCGCCTGGAGGGTGTGGCGGATGGCAATTATCAGGTTGTCTACCATTACGCAGGGACTGTCATGGCTACAGCAGACATCAGCATTGATGGCCAGGAAAGCTACGAACTGGAGAAAGTTATTATTGATACATCCAGCAAAACCGGATATGGCACACTGGAGGGCACCGTCCTTGACAAAGAGGGTAAGCCGGTAGAGGGCGCTGACGTTTATGTCTATGACAAGGACAAGCAGCTCGTTGGCCACCAGACCACCGGCGCGGACGGCCATTATAAGTTTGTCTTGCCGGAGGGCACCTATACAGTAGTCATTGAGAGGCCCTTTGTAAACGAGAGCACCGGAAACATTGAGGTAAACGATGATTCGGTGATCAATGGTACAGGAGATCCTGATATCACAGTGACCGGAGACAGCTATACGATTTCTGGTTATGTAACGGACGCTGAAGGAGCTCCGATTGAGGGAGCAACGGTGTACCTCTACAACGCAGAGACCAACGAGAGAATCGACGAAACCTCCACCGACAGCACAGGTTACTACGAGTTTTCCGGGCTGCCAGAGGGCCAATACTTTGTCCGTATCGTGCCCGGCATAGGCGATACGCATTGGGACACCAACGTAGATGTAAAGCCGGGGACGGGAACCGACGAAGAAACTGGCACAACGGTGACGACGGATAGCTATACCGTCCATGGCATCGTCAAGGACGATGACGGGAACCCTGTGAAGGGAGCAGAGGTTACACTGACAAATGAGGCAGGAGAGGAGGTAGGAAAGCAAACCACTGGGGAAGATGGCAAGTATGAGTTCCCTGGCTTGCCGGAGGGCTCTTATACAATTACAATTCGTTACCCTGATAAGGAAGAAATCGGCAAGGAAGAAGTCGAGGTAGACGGAGACGGTGAAGATGTAAATATCAATGCCTACAAAATCAGCGGCTCCGTGCAAGATGAAGAAGACACTCCCTTGAAGGGGGCGGCCATTGTTCTGACCAACCAGGAGGATGCGGAGAAGACCTATTCTGCCGTATCCGGGGAAGATGGACAGTGGAGTGCAGCGGTACCTGCTGGCAAGTACAGCGTACAGGCTGTATATGGTGAGAAGAAATCGGATGCAGTATCCATCGTAGTAAAGGACCAGGCGGTGGATGGTGTAAAGCTGGTAATTGACCTGGGCAACAGCTCTGGTGGTGACGACGGGGATGATGACCACGGCGGCGGCTCCGGTGGAGGTAGCGGCGGTGGATCTGGCGGCGGCTCCGGTGGAGGCAGCGGCGGTGGATCTGGCGGCGGCTCCGGTGGAGGCAGCGGCGGTGGATCTGGCGGCAGCTCCGGCGGAGGCAGCGGCGGCGGAACTGTGATCGTACCTGGTGGTGACGAGTCCTTGATGGTGTATGCCTACATTAAGGGGTATACAGACCATACATTCCGTGCTGAAAACGATATTGCCAGATGTGAGGTTGCAGCCATTTTTGCCCGCATTTCCCCTGACTATGATCCATCCATCCATTATCCAGTGTCTTTCTCGGATGTACCGATGGATGCTTGGTATCGCAACGAGCTCGGCTACTGTGTGCAGGCCGGCATTATTACCGGAAGACCAGACGGTAATTTTGCGCCAATGGAGAGCATTGACCGCGGTGAACTGGCTGCCATGGCGGCCCGCTTCCTGGAGCTGGCCAATAGCGGTTCCACAAGTGCATTTGCAGACGTGCCAGCTTCTTATTGGGCCCACGGCTACATTGCTCAACTGACCGAAAAGGGAATCGTCAACGGAAATGGGCAGGGGCTCTATCTGCCTACAGAGGCTATTTCCCGCGCAGAGACCGTTCGAATTGTCAACGGTATCCTGGATAGGCGTCCCGGCCAGGCAGATGAAGCTACACTGGATCGCCTTGCGGCGGCTGGAGCATTTATTGACCTGGATAAGACCCATTGGGCCTACTATGAGATCCTGGAGGCCACATACGACCACCAGCATCAAAAATAACGATTGTGCCGGGGCCGGCCTTAAATGGCCGGCCCCACACAAGGAAAGGAAGGAAAGCAGATGAAACAGCACAAGCAACTATCAAGGCGCGTGCTATCAGTATCATTATCCGCAGCGTTGGCGCTTGGGATGATTTCGCCGGCGGCTTTGGCCGCCGCTCCGGCTGATACTCTGTATGTCAGTGTTTCTGGCTCGGACGCAAACGATGGCACCCAAGAGTCGCCGCTGGCTACGCTGCCTGCTGCCTATGATGCAGTCAATGACGGAGGTACGATTATCCTTCTGTCTGACCTCGAAACTGACATTGTTACAGAGTTTGCAGAGGAGAAGTCCGTTACGCTGGATGGCGGTGGCTATTCCGTCACATACACATCCAGCACCTCTATCAGCACGGAAGCAGCCGGAGTTTTTTCTGTGTCTGCGGGTACAGTGTCCCTAACAAACATTACAGTCCAGATGCCGGAGCAGAAGGGGACCAATGGCCGGGTGCTGTATATCGGAGAGGGCGGCGCGGTAGAGCTGCTGGATGGCGCAGTCCTGGCCAACGGCTATCTCGGGTATGGCGGCGGCGGAGTGCTGGTTGACGGTGGCAGCCTGACCATGACGGAAGGGGCTGAAATCCAGGATTGCTATATCGTCAATAACACCACTGGGTACGGCGGCGGTGTCTGTGTAGCGGACGGCGGCACCTTTGTAATGGATGGCGGCCTGATCACCGGAAATACCATCCATACGACTCTCGGATATGAGAATTATGGCGGTGGCGTGGCCATTCTGGCCGGGGCCACAATGACCATGACCGGCGGTACGATTACCGGAAATGAGGTGGACACCGCAGGCGGCGGCGTCTACCTGGCTGAAGGTGGCACCTTGGAGCTCGGCGGCCCAGCAGCAATCAACGGGAATACCGTAAGCAGCGCGGACAACAATCTATACTTGCCCACCACAGGAGCTACCTGGGCGCAGATTGAGGCAGCTACGGGGGAGATTGGTGTTACCCATGGTGAGGCAGACTATAACGTGATCGTAGGTACACCGTCTGGATACACCATCACCAGAGCAGACGAGGACGCCTATACCTATGACGGAGACTACTACGATATCCGCTTAAAGGATGGGAACCTGGTGCTGTACTGGCACACTGTCGGGGTGGACATCGAAGGGGACGGGATCAACAGCTCTTATCCCGACGACGAGACCCCGAAGGGAGAGGACTTTGATACGACATTGACCCCCGAAGAAGGGTATGAGCTGCCTGATAACATCGAAGTAGATATCGGTGGTAAACCTACGGATGATTTTACCTACGACAAGGAGACAGGTGAAGTACATATCCCCGGTGAGAGTGTGACCGACGATATTACAATTATCGTAGACCCCAATGCCCGGCACACGATTCGCGTGGATGCAACAAATGTCATTTCTGATACCACAGAAGTCGTAGTGATTCAGTCCTCCGTGACGGAAATCCACTTTACAGCGGCGTCCCGCTATGCCCTGCCTGAGAGCGTGGAGGTCACAGGAGATTGTACCCACAGCTATGATCCAGAGACAGGAATCCTAACGATTTCAGAGGTGGCCAGCGACGTGACGGTGGCCGCCCATGGAGCAGAGGTACCGCATACCATCTACCTTGATGCGAATGGTGGTACCGTTGATCCAGAGAGCATTATAATCAACGAAAGCCAGGAGGCAATCGGCGCGCTGCCTACTCCGGTGCGGGATGGCTATACCTTCACGGGATGGTTTACAGCATCAGGCGACCGCGTAACTGCAACGACTCCGAACCACATGACGGATGACCTGCATCTGCAAGCACATTGGTCTGCAAACACGAATATTGACTATGATATCGTGCATTGGCTGGAGCTGGTAGACAGCGGGAGTAATCCAGGCTATACCCCGGACAGTACCCCTACACAGAGCATGGAATACCAAGGCATAACCAAGACCTATTACCAGTACACCAGCATGACATACCATGATGGCATTGCAGATGGGAGCAAGGATATCAGCAGCTTGCTGCTGGAGGACATGGAGCATCTGGAGCCTGGCGGATTTACCCCTAGCGGAGCAAACATTTATGATGTGACGATGGCTCCTGATGGCTCCAGCAGTTTCCCCTTCTATTATGACCGGAACACCTATGTAGTGACCTATGACCCCAATGGGGGGACGATCTCTGAGGATGACGCCCATGCGGACATGACCTATGGAAGCCTATATGGAGTCCTCCCGGATGCTACCCGGCCTGGCTACACGCTGGAGGGGTGGTACACTGATCCCACTGGAGGGACGCAGATCCAGGCAACGGACGAATATCTGCTTACCACGGATCAAACACTGTATGCACACTGGCGCTCCAATGGTGGTACAGCCTACACAGTTTACCACATGACGCAGAAGCTGAAGGACAACCTGGTATCCTACGACAAGACGCCTGAGAACTATGGCGTGCATGAGACCCAGGAGCTGACTGGAACAACGGACGCTACGGTAGACGTATATGCCCTGGCGATTCCAGGGTTTATTCCAAGCCCCGAGAACACCTACACCGTTACAATCAAAGGGGATGGCAGCTCCAGCGTAATGCTTTATTACGACCGGATTAAGACAGTGGTATCCTATGATGCCGCTGGAGGAGAGCTGGCGGCCCCATCCTTTAAATCGGTACTCTACTATGGCGGAACCTTCAGCAGCTTGGCTGCGGCCCCTTACCGGGTAGGCTATACCTTTGATGGGTGGTATGCGGGCCCCGAGGAAACAGCACAGAAGGTTGAGATCGGCACAGCACTATCCGATATCAACCCTGAGAACCTGGAGGCAATCACCCTCTATGCCCACTGGACTCCACGTACCTATACGCTGCCTCTGGAACCCCATGGCGGCGAGCTCTCCAATAATGAGCCTGTGACTGTCACGTATGGCCAGCCTGTTGGGGAGTTGCCGACTGCCGAACTGACCGGCTATATCTTTGATGGTTGGTATACTGAGGACGGCAAGCTGGGCGCGCCGGAGGGAGAAAAAATCACGGCTGATACAGTCGTATCTACTGACACGATTATTCGAGTAGGGGATGATAAATCGGAAGCGGCCATTACCCTCTACGCATGGTATCAGCCAGTCAGCGTTAAACTGACGTTTGATCCGACACCCGGCACGTTGGAGCAGCCTACATCTTGGGATGTTGTTTATGATGCTCCTTACGATTCTATCGGTGATTTCCCGATCCCCGCCCGTACCGGCTACAACTTCCTGGGCTGGTACTTCGACCTGGAGGATACCGAGAGCAAGCTCCAGGGAACCGACCTCTGTAAGCTGGTGGAGGATACCACTGTGTATGCGGCTTGGGAGGCCAAGACAGTAAGAATCAATCTGGATGTGGCCGGCGGAAATCCCCTGACCCCGGCTTATGTGGTTGGCACCTATGACCAGCCTATTGGAGACCTGCCGGTTCCGACCCGGCCTGGCCATACGTTTGATGGCTGGTATAATGCCGACGGCCAGCAAGTCACGAAAGACACGCTTATCCAGTTTACTGAGGAGCAGACATGGACAGCCCATTGGACGGCAAATACCTATAAGCTGACCTTTGACCCTAACGGCGGAACTTTGCCGGAGGGGGCGGACACCAGCAAGACGATTACCTATGGTCAACCCTACGGTGATATGCCGACGCCAACCCGCTCCGGCTATGCCTTTGACGGCTGGTACACAGCAGCAGCGGGCGGTGACGCTGTTAAGGAAAGCGATACGGTACAGGTACTCGCAGATACGACATTGTATGCCCACTGGCAC
>PPYF01114102.1_pt1 | contig 48077 bp, 43 predicted proteins | sample 1559871 | NCBI WGS metagenome assembly PPYF01 (sample SAMN08240021, study PRJNA423297) | Human gut metagenome, whole genome shotgun sequencing project.
CGTTGCGCCGGCGAGTGAGTAATACACATTGTCCAAATGCGTCCGCATTGAAGAACTTTTAATCAACTAAATAGCAAAAAATCACAGCCCCGCCAAAAACGGGGCTGTCTTTCTATACACTTTAGATCAACTTCTTCACCATCTCCACAATCTCTTCCTTCGTCACCCTGCTGCTGTTAATACACAGATCATACTGCAGCATATCCAGCCAGTTAGTATCCGTAAAATACTCATAATAAGCCCGGCGTTCCTTATCCGTACGTTTCACCAGCTTCCTTACACTTTTTTCCTCCCGGCCGGTACGTGCAATCACCGTCTTCACACGGTCCTCAAACGGAGCATAGATAAACAGACTCAGATGCTTATCCTTATTATCCTGTAAGATATAATTGCCGCAGCGTCCAACAATCACGCAATTCTCTTTTTCGGCTGCCTCCAAAATGATCTTCTTCTGCAGATCGTAAAGCACATCATTCATGGGAACGAAATGGTACTCCGGATTCATCTGCAGCTCGTAATCCACCGGATACAGCCACTGGCTGGCTTTTCTCTCATCTACTCTGGCAAACTCATCGAAAGGAATATTCTTCTCCTTGCTGGCCATTTCGATCAGCTCCTTATCATAGAACTTAAATCCCAGTTCCTCCGCAAGAGCCTTTCCAATAATACGTCCGTTACTTCCAAACATACGATTGATTGTTATAACACGGTTACTCATAAACGGCGCCTCCTTTTGTGGTGGATTTGTAAAAAATTTTGTTATAAAATAGTTTATGAGAACTATTTTCTGTTCTTTTTCGCATTATAACACAATTGTACGAAAATATCTATATAATTTGCATAAAATCAAAATAAAAAAATATTCTGAATACGTCATTTCGCTGGAAATTTGAACCCTTTCTTGTTATACTAAAAATAGCAATACGATTGCTGTTCACTGAAGGTACAGATTGCAGAAAGCCTTTTTCAAACACGCTCTGGAAAAGCGTATTTGGAAAACGATGAACAGTGATACAATATGAGAAAGGAATTTAACATGCTCAAAATAAAAAATTATGTGAAAGCAGAATCTCTGGAACAGGCTTATGAGCTGAACCAGAAGCGGACTGCCTGTGTGCTTGGCGGCATGGTGTGGCTGAAAATGGGTAACCGTGTTGTAACCACAGCCATTGATCTTTCCGGGCTTGGTCTGGATACCATCACAGAAACAGAAAGTGAATTTGTGATCGGCTGTATGACCCCATTGCGGGACCTGGAACTCCATCAGGGACTTCATACATATACGAAAGGTGCCATAAGAGAAAGCCTGCGCCATATTGTAGGCGTACAGTTCCGCAACTGCGCTACTGTAGGCGGAAGTATCTGGGGACGCTTCGGCTTTTCCGATGTACTCACCATGCTTCTGGCACTTGATACAGAGGTAGAACTTTTTAAAGGCGGCAGAGTCTGTCTTTCTGATTTTGTGAAAATGCCAAAAGACAGAGATATTCTGGTACGCATTATCATAAAGAAAACTCCGTTGAAGGTTGCCTATTTAAGCCAGCGTAATACCAAGACCGATTTCCCGGTACTGGCATGCTGTATCAGGCTGTCTGAGAATGGTGTGAGAGCAGTTTACGGCGCCCGTCCGGCGAAGGCATTTCTTCTGGAAGACGAAGAAGGTCTCCTTGCAGGCATGGGAACCATGTCTGTGGAAGAACGGAAGACAGCAGTTCAGAAATTTGCAGACTATGCAGCCAGGAAGGTTCCTACCTTTGGAAACATGCGAGGCAGCGCAGAGTACAGAACCCTTCTTGTGAAGGTTCTTACAAGAAGAGCATTAGAGGCAGTGGGAGGTATGACAGATGAAAATTAATTTCTGGCTGAATGGAGCCAAAAAGGAAGCGGAAATCAGTCCTGACATCATGCTTCTGGAGTTTCTTCGAAGCCTTGGCTGCTACAGTGTAAAAAGAGGCTGTGAAACTGCAAACTGCGGTCTTTGCACCGTTTTGGTAAATGACAAACCAATGCTGTCCTGCAGTGTCCTTGCCGCCCGTATTGACGGCAAAAAGGTCACCACTATGGAGGGACTTCAGGCAGAAGCTGAAGAATTTGGAACTTTTCTTGCCAATGAAGGCGCAGAGCAGTGCGGATTCTGTAATCCGGGATTTATCATGAATGTACTTGCGATGACAAAAGAACTGGAAGATCCAACCGAAGAAGAGATTAAGGAATATCTGGCAGGCAATCTTTGCCGCTGCTCTGGTTTTGTTGGACAGACCAGAAGTATCCTGAAATATCTGGAATGTAAGAAGAACGGAAATATCCAGGAGAAGGAGGTGCAGGCATGAGTTATGTAAATAAATCTTTGCAGAAAAAGGATGCCATGGCTCTGGTGACCGGAAAGCCAGTTTACACAGACGATCTGGCACCAAAGGACTGCCTGATCATCAAGATCTTAAGGAGTCCCTATGCCAATGCCTGGGTGGAAGAGATCAAGACGGACACAGCCATGAAAGTAGAAGGAATGGCACTGATCCTTACCTGGAAAGACGTTCCAAAGAGACGTTTCGCCTCTGCCGGACAGACCTATCCGGAGTTCAGTCCTTATGACAGAATGATCCTGGATCAGCATCTTCGTTTCGTAGGTGATGCAGTGGCAATTGTGGCAGGAGAAACAGAAGCTGCCGTAGATCTTGCCATGAAGCGCATTAAAGTGAAATACCGCGTGGAAACACCGGTTCTGGATATGCATACAGCCAAGGATAATCCGGTTCTGGTCCACCCGGAAGAAGACTGGGAATCCAAGTTCCCGGTTGGTGCAGATAACAAGCGGAATCTTGCAGCAAAAGGCCATGAGGAAATGGGAGATATCGACAAGGTTTTATCAGAATGCAAATACACAGTAGATGAAGTTTATCACACAAAGGCTGATCAGCAGTGTATGATGGAGACCTTCCGCACATATTGTACCAAGGACTATTTCGGCAGACTGAATGTGATTTCCTCCACACAGGTACCATTCCACCTTCGCCGAATCCTTGGAAATGCCCTTGGAATCCCATCCTCCAGGATCCGCGTGATCAAGCCTCGTATTGGCGGCGGCTTTGGAGCCAAGCAGACAGAGGTCTGCGAAATTTATCCGGCAATTGTTACCTGGATGACAGGACGTCCATCCAAAATCGTTTACAGCCGTTACGAATCCTTAATCTGTGCTTCTCCCCGTCATGAGATGGAAGTACACGTAAAAGTTGGCGCAGATGAGAACGGAATCGTAAAAGGAATTAAAGTAGAGGCGCTTTCCAATGCTGGTGCATACGGAGATCACAGTCCTACAACCATCGGACTTACAGGTCATAAGGCAATTGCCCTGTACCGGAATCTGGATGCCTATGCTTTTGACTATGAGGTTGTTTACACCAACGTGCAGGCATCCGGCGCATACCGTGGATATGGTGCTACACAGGGAATTTATGCAGTGGAATCCGCTGTCAATGAGCTGGCTCATAAGATGAATATGGACCCTGCAAGGATCCGAGAGTTGAATATGCCAATTGAAGGCGAGCCAATGTACGACTATGATGGAAACTTGACTCATACAGCAAGCTGTACGATGGATCGCTGCCTTGCCCGTGCCAAGGAGATGATCGGCTGGGATGAGAAATATCCATGCCGTGATATGGGAAATGGAAAAGTCCGCGGCGTAGGTCTTGCCATGGCGATGCAGGGCTCCTCTATTGCCAATGTAGACGTGGGAGGCGCAACCCTGAAGCTGAATGAGGACGCATCCTATACACTTTCCCTTGGATGTGCAGATATGGGTACAGGCTGTGATACTATTCTTTCCCAGATGGCAGCAGACTGTCTGGAGACAGAATTTGAGAATATTGTTGCATTTGGTGTAGATACGGATGTTTCTCCATATGACTCCGGTTCCTATGCATCTGCCACCACTTACGCGACAGGCAATGCAGTTATTAACGCCTGCAATGAGCTGAAAAAGAGGATTATCCGGCTGGGTGCTGAAATGCTGGGTGTAAGTCCTGAGAAAGCAGACTTTGATGGAAAGAAAGTCTACGCAGGGGAAAAAGAGGTCAGCCTCCAGGAGGTTGCTTATAAAGGAACCTGCGGAAATACCCTGGAAATGCAGGTGACTGCCTCCTATTCGTCCCAGATTTCTCCGCCGCCTTATATGGTTGGAGCAGCAGAGGTGGAAATAGACAAAGAGACAGGAAATATTGACCTGATCGATTATGTGGCAGTTGTAGACTGCGGAACTCCTATTAACCCCAATCTTGCCCGTGTGCAGACAGAGGGTGGTGTTGCCCAGGGAATCGGTATGGCACTTATGGAGAATGTGCAGTATTCCAAAGAAGGTAAGATTCGTGAGAATTCTTTTATGCAGTACAAGATTCCAAGCCGTGAGGATATTGGAAATATCCGGGTTGAGTTTGAAAGCAGCTATGAAAAGAGCGGTCCTTTTGGTGCCAAGTCTATCGGTGAGCTGGTAATCGATACCCCTTGTCCTGCAATTGCAGATGCGGTTTACAATGCTTCCGGTGTCCGGGTAAGAGAGCTGCCGATCACATCGGAGAAGGTTGCCATGGGAATTCTGAAAAAAGAACTGGAGAAATAATATATGGGATTTATTTTTAAGGGGATACTGGCAGTAATCTGGCTGCTGGTGGTTCCCTGCCTGGCAGGGGGATTCTATTTCCGCAGGGAAAAAAGAACCTGCGGTGAATATCTTCTGGCCGGTTATACACTGCTGTTTGCCATTACAGAGCTGCTTTCTCTTACCATGATTTTTACCAAACAGCCGCTTCATGTGCTGACCGTTACATATGGCGTGGTGGCTGGTGTGCTGGCATTTCTGGGTGCCCGGAGTCTTTATAAGAAAAGGCAGAAGAATAGAATTTCCCCGGAGCTTGTAGTGGCAGGAATTCTGATTCTGATCCAGCTTATCGTTGTGGTGCTTTATGCCCATATGGATGAAGATGATGCTTTTTATGTAGGAACAGCCACTACCGCGGTGGAAACCGATTCTCTTTATGCATATAATCCCTACACCGGGGCCGCTTACAATGTATTGCCAAGCCGTTACATTCTTTCCCCGTTTCCTGCATTTCTTGCCGTGACCAGCCGGTTATGCGGAGGACTTCATCCAGCCATTGTGGCACATACTGTTTTTCCGGCGGTATTTGTTTTTCTGGCATATGTGGTGCTTTTTCAGTATAGTCGCATATTCTTCCGGGGAAAGGCAGGAGAACAGGGGATTTTTATGATCCTTTGTGCCGTGATCCTGTGGTTTTGCGGATATTCGGTATACAATTCAGAAATTTTTACAATGGGCAGGATCTGGCAGGGAAAAGCTGTGCTGGCAGGGGTGTTTTTACCATTTTTATTTCTGCTCTGTATGGAGATTTTTATGCAGGAAAAACCAGAATATCCATGGAGTCTGGCTTTTCTGGCAAATGGAGCCTGCTGTCTGTTTTCCTCAATGGGAATCATGCTTGCCCCTCTTCTGATGGGAGTATTTGCTCTGCTTAGTCTGGTGAAATTCAGAGACGGAAGAAGATTCTTAAAGAGTGTAGTCTGCTGTCTGCCATCCCTGATACTTGGCGTGGTATACATTCTGGTATTTTAGGAGGTGGAGAGATGAAACGAGCACTTTTGGCTTCACTGGATGCCTGGCAGAAATACTGGGGAAACGGATTTTATGTCTATTTACTGCTGGCTGCATGTTTGTATTTCCTGGTATTCGGAAGAAAAAAAGAACGAGCCAGAATTTTATTCAGCTATATTATAGTTTTTCTTGCTGTGTTTTTCTGTCCGGTTACTGCTTATATTATACAGAAATGTATAGGACGGTCGGTTTACTGGAGAGTATTATGGATCCTTCCGGCAGTGCCGCTTATAGCTTATGCAGGAACCTGCCTGATAAAAAAGGTGGGGGCTTCCAGAGCACGGCAGTACATACTTCTGATTTTTATTGCGGCAGTGCTGGCTTTTTGCGGAACTGGCCTGAATAAAGATGGTTTTTACCAAAAGGTTCAGAATGTACAGAAGATCCCTGATGAGGTAGTAAGCATCTGTAATCTGATCAATGAGCAGAAGGAAGAAAATGAAGAGATTTACCTGGCAACAGATGACAAAATAGCTTCCTACGTGAGAGTTTATGATCCGTCTATCAAAATGCCTTACGGAAGAGGCGGTAAAGGAGCTTCTGGAAAAAAAGCTGCAAGATGGCTCCATAAACAGCTTGTGGCAGAAGTACCGGTGATCAAAAAGGTAGTAAAAAATGCAAAAAGACTGAAATGCAATTATCTGGTTTTCCCTGTTCCAAGCAAAAAGAAGCAGCTGTATATGGAAACAAAAGGATTTTATCTGATCGGTCAGGTAAATGAGTACGGTATTTTCAAATATTGTGAATAAAAGGGTTGCATTTATTGGGAAAAGCTGATACATTGAGTTTGTGAATAAACTGAATATGGGAAGTTATGATAGAGGCGCGGGCTTCATCAGTAATTTCAGCTGCAGAGACTGGTTGTGTGCAGAGTATGGGCATACACAGATACACGCTCTAAGTCGTATGGCAGACTGGCTGGAATGAAAGGGGAGACTGCCGAAGGATTTTTTTCTCAGCCAGGAGAGAAGTTCTGGGCTGACGCAGAATATGCGGCAGACTGTCACTGTTGTGGAGCGCTATCTAAGGTATAGATCCTGTGAAGAATAAATGCCATGAATGTGTCCCCATAATGGGAGTGCATTCATGGCTTTTTGCGTTAAAGAAGAGGAGGCTTTTAAGAAAACGCTCTGACCGGTTTGTGACTGGTCATCTGGTATTCAGGAAAAAAGAGGGAGGAAATCGATAATGAAGTACAATTGCAAAAAATTATCTGTTCTTTTTGCAGCTGTTATGATGTTTGTCCTGGCATGTCCGGTGACTGTTCTGGCAGCGGCAGAAGAGGAGGCAGGCACACCTGCTGTGTACGCTACTTTCTGGTCATTGATACCGCCAGTTGTGGCAATCGTTCTGGCATTGATCACAAAAGAGGTTTACAGTTCACTGTTTCTGGGAATTTTAGTTGGAGCACTTCTGTACTCTGGCGGTAATTTTGAGGGAACGGTTAACCATATTTTTTCAGGCGGAATGATCAGTGTGTTATCATCCAGCAGTAACGTAGGTATTCTGGTGTTCCTGGTAATTCTTGGAACTATGGTCTGCCTGATGAACCGGGCTGGAGGATCAGCCGCTTTTGGCCGCTGGGCCGGCAAACACATCAAGACAAGAGTTGGGGCAGAGCTGGCAACCATTTTACTTGGAGTGCTGATTTTCATTGATGATTATTTCAACTGTCTGACGGTAGGCAGTGTTATGAGACCGATCACAGATCAGCACAATGTATCCCGTGCGAAGCTGGCATACCTGATCGATGCCACAGCTGCGCCGGTATGTATCATTGCACCAATCTCATCCTGGGCAGCTGCTGTCAGCGGTTTTGTTCCGGGAGAGGATGGAATGTCCGTGTTTGTACGAGCTATTCCCTATAACTATTATGCACTTCTTACGATCGTAATGATGGTATCCATGGTTCTGATGAAAGAAGAGTTTGGTGCTATGGGTGTGCATGAGTCCAATGCGTTAAAAGGGGATCTGTTTACCACAGCAGCCCGTCCTTATGCTTCAGGCGAAGGTGATGGACCGGTGAACCCAAGAGGAAAGGTTATGGATCTTCTGATCCCTATCATCTCTCTGGTTATCTGTTGTGTAATCGGTATGATCTATACTGGAGGATTTTTCAGCGGTACAGATTTTGTAACTGCTTTTTCCCAGAGTGATGCTTCTGTCGGACTGGTGCTTGGAAGCTTCTTCGGTCTGGTGATCACCATTCTTCTTTATATGGTGCGCAGAGTGCTGTCCTTCCGCGATTGTATGGCATGTATTCCAGAAGGATTTAAGTCCATGGTACCGGCAATCCTGATCCTTACTTTTGCATGGACCTTAAAGAGTATGACGGACAGTCTGGGTGCTGCTGAGTTTGTTGCGGAAATGGTGAAGTCCTCAGCAGAAGGGCTGGTAAATATGCTTCCGGCTATTATATTCCTGGTAGCCTGCTTCCTGGCATTTGCTACTGGTACTTCATGGGGAACCTTCGGTATTCTGATCCCGATTGTTGTTCATGTATTTGAAAACACACCGGGAGACCTGATGATCATTTCCATTTCTGCCTGCATGGCTGGTGCTGTTTGCGGTGACCATTGTTCTCCGATTTCGGATACGACTATTATGGCCTCCGCGGGAGCTCAGTGCGATCATGTAAACCATGTTTCAACCCAGCTGCCGTATGCCATTGTGGCAGCAGTAGTATCCTTTGTAACTTACATTTTTGCCGGCTTTATCCAGAGTCCGCTGTGCCTGATCATTGGTGTAGCACTGATGATGGGAGCTATGTGTGTTGTAAAAATGAAGTTCTCAGATCTGAAAACGGAATAAAGAAGGTTTTCTTATTGGAAAAATAAGAAAAAATGTGGAAGCCGGGATGGATTTTCCTGTGTAATGCCTGCGGCAGTGTGGAAGAATTTACAGTGTCTGCAGAGTATTGACGGGGAAATTGTCCTGGCTTTTTTCAAACGCGTTCCGGAGCTTTGGGCAAGGTTTGCCTTGCATATGCCCGGGAAAAACTATATAATGGAAAAATGGACGAAAAAATCAGAATCAACAAATACTTAAGCGAAGCGGGATTCTGTTCAAGACGTGAGGCTGACAGCCTGATCCAGAACGGACGGGTGACTGTGGAAGGTCATAAGGCAGAACCGGGAGAAAGGATTACAGCAGATACAGTTGTATTTGTGGATGGCAAGCCTGTGAAAAAAGTGGAAGAAAAAGTCCTCCTTTTATTTCACAAGCCCCGAGGTGTGGTGTGCAGCACAAAAAAACAGCGCCAGGAGACCACAGTTACAGAGTATCTGAATTATCCGGTTCGAATTTATCCCATAGGACGTCTTGATAAGGAATCCGAAGGGCTTTTGCTTTTAACAAACCAGGGAGACCTGGTAAATAAGATTATGCGTGCGGGAAACTACCATGAGAAAGAATATCTGGTGACTGTGAATAAACCAGTTGATGGTGAGTTTGTGAAAAAAATGTCATCTGGAATTCCTATTCTGGATACCATTACCCGCCCGTGTTTTGTGGAAAAAACAGGGAGAAATTCTTTTCGGATCATTCTCACCCAGGGATTGAACCGGCAGATCCGCCGAATGTGTGAATATCTGGGATATCAGGTGCTTAGTCTGAAGCGCGTACGAATCATGGAGCTGACAATAGATGGTCTGAAAGAAGGCGGGTACAGAGAAGCCACCCGGGAGGAGTGGAAGAAGCTGGAACGTGGAATTGCAGATTCCTCTCAGCTTCCCGCAGCCAGAAGGCAGGACAGTGCGCCTGTATTTTCCAGGAAACAGGGAAGAGACAGCATTTCCTTTTCTTCAATTCCAGAAGAAAAAGGGCAAAATAAGCGAGCTGCTTCCCACACTATTTCAGAAAAACAGCAGTCTGTCTCACAGAGAAAATCTGCTAGTAGCAATTATAACAGTAAAACAGGAGGACATCATGGAAAATTCTCTACAGCGAATGAAAGAACTGGTAGAAAAGCTGGATCAGGCCGCGAAAGCATATTACCAGGAAGACAGGGAAATCATGAGCAATCAGGAGTACGACAGCCTGTACGACCAGCTGGAGCAGCTGGAAAAAGAAACCGGCACTGTACTCACAAATAGTCCTACTGTCCGTGTAGGATACGAGGCAGTCAATGAACTTCCGAAGGAAGAACATCCAAGCCCCATGCTATCCCTTGATAAGACAAAAGACAGGGAAGTGCTCCGTGGATTTATAGGGAATCACAAATGCCTTTTATCCTGGAAGCTGGACGGTCTGACCATTGTTCTTACTTATGAGAACGGTGAGCTTGTGAAAGCAGTAACAAGGGGGAATGGAATTGTTGGTGAGGTTATTACCAACAATGCCAGGGTGTTTAAGAATATCCCTCTTCGCATCCCTTATAAAGGTCAGCTGGTGCTTCGGGGTGAGGCGATTATCACTTATTCTGAGTTCGAGCGGATCAACGAGACTATAGGCGATGCAGATGCCAAATATAAGAACCCGCGGAATCTTTGCAGTGGTTCCGTGCGTCAGCTGAATAACGAGATTACGGCGAAACGAAATGTGCGTTTTTATGCCTTTGCCCTGGTAAGTGCCCAGGATGTGGATTTTTCTAATTCCAGGGAGCAGCAGTTTATCTGGCTGAAGAAACAGGGCTTTGAGGTGGTGGAGTATAAGGTGGTTACCTCTGAAAATCTGGATGAAGCCATGGATTATTTTTCAAAGGCAATTGTAAACAACGATTTTCCATCAGACGGACTGGTTGTGACCTACGATGACATCGCCTATGGGGAGTCTCTGGGAAGTACTGCGAAATTTCCGCGAAACTCCTTTGCTTTTAAATGGGCGGATGAAATGCGGGAAACCAGGCTGGTGGATATGGAATGGAGTCCGTCAAGAACCGGACTGATTAATCCGGTTGCAATTTTTGAACCGGTGGAGCTGGAAGGTACTACCGTAAGCCGTGCCAGCGTGCACAATATCAGTATTGTGAAGGAACTGCAGCTTGGAATTGGAGATACCATTAAGGTGTATAAAGCCAATATGATCATTCCCCAGATTGCGGAGAATCTTACAAGAAGCGGCAATCTGGTAATTCCGGATAAATGTCCGGTGTGCGGCCGGGAGGCGCGTATCCGCAAGGAAAACGATGTGGAGACATTATACTGCATGAATCCGGACTGTGTTGCCAAGAAGATTAAGTCCTTCAGCCTTTTTACCAGCCGTGATGCCATGAATATTGACGGACTTTCAGAGGCAACTCTGGAGAAGTTTATTGCAATGGGATTTATTCATAATTTTGGTGATATTTTTGAAATTGGAAGATATAAAGATCAGATCGTAGAAATGGAAGGATTTGGTCAGAAGTCCTTTGATAATCTGATGGTGAGTCTGGAGAAGGCGAAAGAGACCACTCTTGCCAAGGTGATCTACAGTCTTGGGATTACAGGTATCGGTCTTGCAAATGCCAAGGTGATCTGTAAATATTTTGACGATGATATAGAGAAAATCCGCCATGCGGAGGAAGAAGAGATCAGCTCGATTGAAGGAATCGGTCCGGTAATCGCCGGAAGTCTGGCTGATTATTTTAAGAGCGCAGAGAATAATCAGAAGCTGGATCATCTGCTCAGTCATCTTCATCTGGTTCATGAGGAGACTTCTGCGGAACAGGTTTTTGCAGGGAAAACCTTTGTTATTACAGGCAGTGTAGAGCATTTTTCCAACCGTTCTGAGGCAAAGGAATTTATCGAAGCCCGCGGCGGTAAGGTGACCGGTTCTGTGACAAAGAAAACAGACTATCTGATCAATAATGATAAAACATCGGCTTCTTCCAAGAACAAGAAGGCACAGGAACTGGGAATCCCGATTTTGTCGGAGGAGGATTTCCTGGAGCTGGCGGGTGTTTAAAAGAAAATTTGGGTTTTCTGTGAACTTTGTTCACAAAAAACACCTCGCGGAACGTTACCAGTGAACTGTATTGAATATATTTTTACAGAAGAGAAGAGTGGAAGGACACAACATTTTTATAACTTGTTTGTGCCTTGAGCGAAGCGAAAGGAATGACAAAAAGTATGTATAATAGTAGGAGGAAATTGCAATGCCAATTAAAATACAAAGTGATCTCCCGGTAAAGGAGATTCTGGAAAAAGAAAACCTGTTTGTTATGGACGAGAACCGTGCTATGCACCAGGATATCCGTCCGATTTATATTCTGATCTTAAATTTAATGCCACTGAAAGAGGAAACCGAGCTTCAGCTTCTTCGCTCTCTTTCCAATACTCCTCTGCAGGTTGACGTAAGCTTTATGGCAGTGGAGTCCCATCAGGCGAAAAACACTTCCAGGAGTCATCTGAACAAATTTTATCAGACTTTTTCTGAACTGAAAGATAAGAAGTTTGATGGAATGATCATTACAGGAGCACCGGTAGAGCAGATGGAGTTTGAAGAGGTTGATTACTGGGAGGAAGTTACCCAGATCATGGACTGGTCCGAGACCCATGTGACATCCACTATTTTCCTGTGCTGGGCTGCTCAGGCTGCGCTCTACCATTTCTATGGACTGAAGAAACGTAAGCTGGATAAGAAAATGTTTGGCCTTTTCTGGCATAAGGTAATGAACCGCAAAATTCCGCTGGTCAGAGGGTTCGATGATGTATTTCTGGCACCTCATTCCCGCCATACAGAAGTTCCTATTGAAGATGTACACGCCTGCAAAGACCTTACTGTCCTTGCAGAATCCGACGAAGCAGGTCTTTTTCTTGCCATGGCAGAAGACGGCCGCAAGATTTTTGTAATGGGTCACCCGGAATACGACCGTGTCACCCTGGACGGCGAGTACAAACGCGATCTTGGCAAAGGGCTCCCTATTGAAATGCCTGAAAACTACTACCGCGACAACAACCCCGAAAACGGTCCGCTTCTGCTGTGGAGAGCCCATGCCAACAACCTGTATACCAATTGGCTGAATTATTACGTCTACCAGAGCACCCCGTATGACCTGTACGGAACACCTGATTTTTCCAGTATTTCCAGGGGTTAAGAGAGTTGCGCATTTCACGTAAATTATTATAATTTCACGCTATTTATTACGAAAATGGAGTAAAAATGGAGTACTAGAGGTGTGAAAATGGGGTATCAAAATAAGAATGTAAAAGGTGTGTAAATGAATATTTTTTATAAATTTTGATGAATAAAAATACATGAATAAGTCCATGGGTTATTTGATAACTTATGGGCTTATTTTAGTGTTTGGGACAATTTTTAGCCCAGATATTATTGGGCTTTGTTTTTAGAAAAAGAGAAGATGCATTATTGGTGCGATTGTATTTCAATGTGGTTCTTATTTCAAATCAAAAAAATCTTAAAAAAATCGCATTTTTTTTCCATTTTTTTACACATTTCGACAAGTAATTCCATTATTTATAATAGGAGAGTATAGTACCACTCCATAAAATTAGAAACGGAGGAATCAAAAATGTGGCATTTTTGGCTTTTTTTCTGGATCCTGCTGGCAGTGGTAATTATACTCATGTATTGCTGCCTTGTTAGAGCTGGAAAAATGGACGACGAAATGGAGAAGGCGTTTAGAAAATTAAATGAAAAGAGAAAGGATGAGACAGAGCTGTGGCAAGGGGAAGATCAGGAGTAATTTCAAAGGAATATAAGGGGGAAGAAAATACTGCCTATCATGACGTTATTAAATTATTCAAAATTTATCGGGCTGTAAACTGGCAGATGCAAATTAAAATTAATCAGGTTAAACGTCGATTCCATATGGAGTATGGTACAGACGTGGATGAATTCTTAGAAAGCATTTATCAAGCGGGAATGGACGTGGAAAGAGATTTGGCATCTGAGAAAGAGCGTGTAGAGGCCATCAACCGATCAAACCAATATTTGCGTTTAATTGATGAAGCCGTTGATCTTATGCGAAGGTACCATCCGCAGGGGGAGCGGTATTATTGGGTACTTTATTACAGTTATTTATCGTCAACAAAACCAGAGAACATTGATGAAATCCTGGACAAGCTGGAACCACATTTTCCGCAATATGCAAGAGTTCACAGGACTACATATTTTCGTTGGCGTGAACAGGCTTTTGAAGCTGTAGGAAGCATATTATGGGGCTATGAGGGAGAAAGTGAACGTGTACTGAAGCTGGTTTGTGAAGATTACGTAGAAAAATAATTATTTCCAAAATCCTATTGACACAGATTTTCCAAAATCTCTATAGTGAAATTGCAAGGACGCAAAAAAGGCGTATAGCAATACTATATTTGGATTTTGAAAGGAGAAATATATATGATTATTTCAGTGGATACCGGTAACAAACACATGAAAACAGAGAACTGTGAGTTCAATTCCGGGGTGGAAATTTTGGATACACTGCCAGGAGATATGGAAGAGGTGATTGAGTACGAGGGGAAATATTATGTGACAACCAACAGACGAATTTCGTATATGGAAGATAAAATTGCTGACGAACGATATTTCATTTTGACGTTATTTGCTATTGCAAAAGAGTTATCTTATCGAGAAAAAAACGAAGGCTTACTTTCACAAAATTTACAGGAGATTGAGCTTCTGGTAGGACTGCCGCCTGCGCATTATGGGAAACAGCGGAAAAAATTCAGGGAGTATTTTTATCGGAATGGTGAAGTGATTGAATTTGCCTATAAAGGAATTCCATACCGAATTGTTTTTAAAGAGGTAAAAGTCTACATACAGGCATATGCAGCTTATTGTCTTCTGGCGGTGAAGAAACAGTTATCGGTAGTACCGAAGGTCTTACTGATTGATATTGGTGGGTTTACCGTCGATTACATGGTTTTAAGGTTCGGACAGCTTGAAATGGAGTATGTCGATTCTTTAGAAAACGGCATAATCCGGTTGTATAACACTATAAAAGCTGCGATACGACAAAAATACAGTATTCTTTTAGATGAAGAGGACATTGATAATATCATTCTGGAAAGAGGCGGTGTCTATAAAACAGAACTAAAAGAACGTGTACGTGAGATTGCAATTGGTTACGTGACAGAATTGCTTGGCAGGTTTCGTGAGCTTGGAATTGACTTTAATACCACGCAGACCATATTTCTTGGTGGTGGCTCTATCTTAATGGCAGAATTTATTCAAATTGTATGGAAACGATATGGTGGGGAATACAGCGTTATTAATGATACAAAGGCAAATGCAAAGGGATACCGCCTACAGTATCAGGTTGAGAAAAAGGAGGAGCGTAAATGAGTAAGAAAAATGAGTACCGTTTCAATTTACGCTTTGATGAAACAGATGAAGACCATCGGAAAGTCTGCCAGTTTTTGAATGACTATTGTGGTAGCAGAAAGAAAGCGCGTTATATTGTTAAAGCGGTATTGGCTTACTGGAAATTAGAAAATAAGTCAATTGAATTGACATCAAAACCACAAGTTATCTCTGCTTTGCCAAAGGAACAGTCAGTTCCTTTGGCGGTAGAAGAGGAAAATAATAAGGAAGATCACTTTGTAAGCATAGACGGAGACTATGAAGCGGATGAAGCAGAGGTATCATTGATGCTGAAGAACTACCAGATGTTTAATAATTCGGAAGAATAAGAAAGAAGGTATGTGTAGTGCTGAATCTTAAAATATTAAGTGTTATTTGCGGTATCGAACTTGTTGGAGCAATAGGGAATGTTATGGGGGTTGCAGCAGCAAATGAAATTTTGCTTGGAGGCACCTGCTTACTGGCAGGTTATACTGTTTATTTAGGAACTGAAAATTTTCAAAAGAAAACATGCCCGGAGTGTAAAAGTAAAATTAGAAAGGCATATAGAATTTGCCCGGAATGTGGACATCTTTTTCAGAAAGGGCTGTCAGAAGAACAATTGACAGATGTTATTGAAAAGGAAAAAGAAGACGATATGAGCTCCGAGCAGATTGATAGGGTATTTGAAAAAGTAGACACTCTTTCAATAGAAGAAATCAAGGCCTATGATTCAGAACTGGATGATTTTCTAAGAAAATAGTATTTTGGGTGTTTGGCTTGGCTGTAAAAGAAAGTGTTAAATTGCATAAATTAATTATACAAAAATTGTGAAAATTCTATGAAATAATGATACCAAAGATTTTTTGAATCGTATTATATATGGAATGTAAAAGAAAATATAATTCCTGGTTTCATGTTAATGTTTGCGATTATCACTATTGCGGCATGGATCAATCAGGCAGGAGGAAACAAAAAATTCATAAAACGCAGAAGGATACTCAACATTACCTGGTTTGTGCGGACTACTGGAAAGCTATTTCAGTAGTCTGTTTTAATTGTAAAAGTCGTTGTTATTATGACAAATTGCAAAGGGCTCCGCCAGCTGAAGAAGGTTTTACATGATTACAAATTAGGGGGCAATAATGCCAGATAAAATAGATAAAGAACTAAAGAGAAAGTTTGGAGCGTATTTAAAAGTTGCAATACTGAATGCAAAAAAAGAATACCTGATAGGGCAGACTAAAATAATCAAAACAGAGACATCTTTGGATGAGGTTGATTCTATTGAGGATGAGGCTGCAGAACGTATGTTAGAGAATGTCTATATAGATTATAAAATCGAAGATGGTGAAGAATTTCATGCAAGAGACGTATTAAATAGTATTGAGGATCCCACGCTCTATTCAGCTATTGCTGCTTTAAATACACTTAGAATTGAAATATTGGTGCTGAGATGTATTGGGGAGAAAAGCTTTCGGGAAATCGGAGAATTAACTGGGATCAGTGACCTGCATGCAAAAGATTTATATTTCAATACCATAGCAAAACTGAGGAAAATTATAGGAGATAGGTAAATATGGGATTTAGGGAACTTCTTAACAAAGCAAAAACAATGGATGATTCGGCAATGGTTCAGATATTAGAATTATATAATCCGCTATTATATAAATATGCAAACGTAAACAGTCGATTTGATCAAGATTTATATGAGGAGTTTGTATACCGTTTGATTATATGTGTTGTGAAGTTCCCATATTAATAAATATAATAATACAATATATTGTATTATATGGTTGACAAAATAACTATATATAGATATTATAAATATGTAATCATTTTTGTTTCTGGATTCAGAAACAGATATTTTGTTCAGGCTTATGGCCTGGAGAAAAATTTTAACCAATCATATGTACAAATAAAAGCATAGAAAGACATTGATTTATTTGAAGAATGAATGTCGGTTCTGTGCTTTTTTTGTGCGCAAAAAAGGAGGTGGCTTAGTTGAAAAATTATCAGAAAGGAGGAAAGCGAATGAAATTTAAGCCCATGATAGTATTATATGGATCTGTGATGCAGCCATTGAAAGAAGGACAGAAAGCTCACTACTGTCAGAATGGATTGTGGCGTTCAACTGGAAAAATCATGCGAGTATTGGAGCAGAATGATGAACGTGTAAAGTTTGAGACAGATACAGTTTGCTACTGTATTAATTTCTATGAGGAGGGCACTGGTGTTGTAGCACTGGCTGCATAGGGACGAACCTACGGATATTTTCTTTCAATATCCGTAGGTTAATGGAGCTGAATAAATGTACATTCTTCAGGATGAATTGAAATTAAATGAGTGGCAATTTAGTCAGCGGAAATACCTGCCCTATGAAATAAAAGTGAAGCTTGCAGAAGCGAGAATACGTGAATGGTATGAAAACTGGTATGGAGAGGTATATCTAAGTTATTCTGGTGGGGTGGATAGCACAGCGCTTTTATATATGATACGAAAAGTATTAGGGGATGAGATACCAGCTGTATTTTCGAACACTGGATTGGAATTTCCGGAAATTGTACGGCACGCACGTAAGGCAAGTGGTAACTATGTAGAAATTTATCCTAAATGGAAGTCTGGGAAACGGGCTTATTTTTCGGAAGTTGTGGATCAATTTGGTTTTCCTCTTATATCAAAAGAGACTGCGCTCAAAGTACGTAAACTTCGTCATGGTAATTTGAGTGACCGTTATCGTAACTATTTGCTATATGGGGATGAGCGTGGGAAATTTGGTGTATTAGCTAAGAAATGGCGATTTTTTCTTGCTACAGAATATGAGATAAGTGAAAAATGCTGTATTATTTTGAAAAAGGAACCATTTGCCAGATACGAAAGAGAAACTGGTAGGAAGCCTTATATAGGGATTACGCAAGACGAAAGCTTTGTAAGAGGACATTTGTATGCCAAAACAGGATGCAATGTTTATACTGGATCTACTATAAAAAGTCAGCCGCTTGGTCCCTGGACAAGGCCAGATGTGTTACGTTATATTGTGGAACATGATATTGAAATCAGTTCTGCATACGGAGATATCTGGCAGGATGAGTTTGGACAGTACTATACGACTGGTGAACAAAGAACTGGTTGTATGTTCTGTGGCTTCGGCGCACATTTAGAGGCTGAACCAAACCGCTTTCAAAGGATGCTTGTTACACATCCAAAACACTATAATATTTGCATGAACTTAAAAAATAATGGAGTACGGTATGAAGATGCTTTGCATGATTGCGGAATACCAACAAAAACATGGGAGCAGGCTGGTCAATTGAGTCTTGACTTAGAAAATGCTGCTTAAAATGAAAACAGCCCGGTGGATGTTACCGGGCTTATTTTGATTCTTCCAAACCTTCAAAAAATGCGTCAAAGGAACAGTTGTATATTTTCTTTAATTCCAATAAAACACTAATCTTAACATTGAGCTCTCCATTTTCATACTTTGCATATGTGGTTCGGCCAATGTCACAGCCATTTCGCTGGAGCATGGCACATAACTTTTCCTGGGAGATTCCGTAATTGTTGCGGAGTTTCTGAAGATTAGGACCGATGCTGATATCACATCTTAGTTTTTGTTCCATAATGCCATTCTCCTTTTTGACCAGTATAGGTGTCAATAATGATATTTCTATTTTATGGAAAAAGAAAAATAATATTGTCCGTTATACTGGTCAAAGATAAAGAAAAGTGATATAGTTATAAAAAAATATGGGAGGGATACAGCAAAGTCATTTTGTTGTATAGGTAATGAAAATGAAATTAAAAGCACTTTATAGGGAGGCACATGAAGCTGAAATGAGAGAATTATTTTCGGATATTGACTTAGAAAATAATAAATCATCAAGTGCTTCCTGTGATTTGTTAATGAAAAAAGCAGATCTGGAGTTTTCTCAGTACAAATTGGTGAAAAGTGAGAAATGTTATGATTATTTGTTGGAAAATCTTTATCCCAAAGCTGCTGAGATTGCAAAGATGCAGGGTGGAGATCTGACGTTAGAGATTGATGAAGAAAAACACACTGGAAAGCTGGATTATCAGGGAGCCTTTTTGATGAATACATCCGAGGATACACTTCTTACAGATTTTCTTGTATCAGCAATGACAATGGCAGATCAGTATTCATTTGAGGTAAAGGACTCTCTTTTACATTTGGAGTTTTTCTTTGAATTATACAATCTGGTGAAGATGAAGGACTATTCGAAGGAAATTGAACAGCTAAGACTAAAAATTAAGAAATTAAATACACGGTAACGTTTTGCTATCAGAATGAAGCTATAATGCGACCGTTATGAAATTGACATATGATTTCGCAACGAATAGAATAATACCATAAAGTTCTGTGCATGCGGAACCTGGTGCATGAGAGAGCCAGGAACTTTATGAAAAGACAGCCATTAGAAAAGTGGTTGTCTTTTTTTCGCCCGGATTGCACAGAAGAAGCTTGTATGAAGCAGATCTTCCGGAGCTTAGTTGAAGGGAGGAAGTCTATGGAAAAACAGAAAGTAAGAGATGAAATTGCCGCACGCTTTGGTAAGAAAAACTGGCTTGTAAAAGTACTTCCAGTTGCGTATTGCCTGACAGGTGTACTTCTTATGACCGCAGTACCTGTGTATGCAGATGATATCTTTGCAACCGCAAAAAATGCGATGCAAACGGTTTATACGGATGTAGCTGGCATTGCGACCGTGGCAGCAGTAGTTTGTGCAGCAGTATGCCTTTTTCTTATGAATTTTAGCAAATCTGGACGTACTGTGGATGAATCCAGATCCTGGCTGAAACGGATTATCATTTGTTGGGCGGCGCTCATGACATTAGGTGCCATTGTAACCTATCTGGAAAAGATTATCCCACAGAGCATGTTTACGGGTTGATCTGAAGGAAAGAAAAGGCCGGAGCTCTCCCGGCACAAAAAGGAGGGTATCTATTATAGATATGAATAAAACATGAGCTGGCTACTGGATCTTCTGGTGGATGCAGTTAAAGAGATGGTCTCTCAGTTTATCGTAGACATGATGGGTCTGATTACGGATGTATTTACAGATCTATTGTCCTGTAATCTGTCCTTGTTTGAAGAACTGTTTTCTGTAGTGGGAAGCCTGTACCAAAACGTGATTGTTCCTATGGGAATTGCGCTATTGCTTATGATCCTTATCTGGCAGTTGTTCAAATCCATGTTTGGGAAGATTGGAATAAATGCTGAAGAACCAATCGAGTTAATCGGACGTTCTTCCATCTGCCTGTTCTTTGTGGTTGCCTCAAAGCCTGTAGTCAATTATATTTTGAGAATTGCAGGAACACCTTATCAGTGGGTGATTGGAACAAACATAAAAGTGCAAAGCTTTTCTGAGTACGTGACTGCATTAGAGGGCATTACAGCACCGCTTGGGCTTGGAACTGTCAGTATAGCGATCTTAATGCTTATCATGCAGTTTGTAGTTGCATGGAATTATTTTAAAATGCTGTTTGTAATTGCGGAGCGGTATGTGCTTTTGGGGGTGTTTTCCTATACAGCTCCCCTGGCATTTGCAACCGGTGGCTCCAAAGCAACTAATAATATTCTTGCTTCCTGGGCGAAGATGTTTGGAGGCCAGATTGTTCTGATAATCTTAAACGCCTGGTGTTTAAAGATGTTTTTGTCTGGTTATGGAAATATGATGGCAAGCGGGTATGGGTTCACGAAATTTTTTGTAGCAACCTTGTGTCTGGTGGGCTTTTGTAAAATTACATTCAAATTGGATTCTTATATGGCGGCATTAGGGGTTAATCTTGGACGGCCTTCCCCGGGAATGGGTGCATTTGGAGCAGCTATGGCGGCACAGCGTATTTTTTCACAGGCAGGAAGGGCATTTTCTGGAACAGATGGAAGTGGCAGCGGCGCAGGAACCTCTACTAATATGGGAAACATGACAGGTACTGCAAATGGCTTTAATGGACCTACTGGACCAATCCCTATGAATCCGTCGGGCGGAAATGAAGTGGATGTAGAATCCCTGTTTTCAAGTGGGGACTTTGATACCGAATATCCAGAAAAGCGTGCAGATGCAGCTGGAAGTGCCAAGAGCGTAAATCTTTCTAATAGCGCTTCCGGAAATGTTCTGGATGAACTGGAAATGGGAAAACATGCAGCTGCAACCGATTCTTCCAGTATATCCTATGTATCTGGAGCAGGAGAAAATGTTGTAACACCTTCCAGTGAGGTTGAACCTGGTATGGAAGCGGAAGCCTATGGTTCCGCAGACCAGGAAGGCTCTGCAATGGATCTTAATGCAGGAAGTTTACCGGAGTATCAGGATGCTTCAGAAACAGGAGTTGTACAGTCAGAAGGAATAACGACAAACGAACCTGTGGAAGATGGATTATCGGAAGCCTTATCAAGTGGAAGCGGATTTGGTGAAATGGAAGCCTTAGATGAAGCGGATTTTATGGATAGTCAAACTACAACCGGGGATGATTCATTATCTTCTAAATCACAGCCATTCGAAGGTGCATCTGCATTTAGTAATGACAATGGTATCATGGCAGAACTTGGAGATTATCCAGATCCTGGGACAGATGTAGGTGCTTTTGACTATGGGAGCGGCACAGAATTTGGAAGTAACACTGAAAATACAAATCAGGAACTGGGAAGTGATAGAAACGCATCTTTGAACGGCACTGGAAATAACACTGATTTGGGCGGTAATTTTGAAACATCTGCTGACAGTAGGAACAGTGGATATTCCGACATAGGTAAAAATTCCCTTGATGGAACGGAGCCTTCCTATGGCTTTCATTCGGATATGGGAATCTTGGATGCCGTGGCTGGAAGTGATAGTAATATCTCAAATCTTTCAATGGAGGTAAGTGATGCAGAGCATTTTTCAGAAGAGAATGGAACTGCTTCAGATAGCATATCTGGTGGTGCTGAAATAGAGAATTCAACATTTTCTGACTCTGGCATTCCAGAAAGCATGGAAAATAATCCTGGAGTGACGAATGGGGGAGAACATTTCGGAAATGCTGTAAAACCAGGCAATACAGGAGGCTATTTTGGTGCAGGAAATTCTGGGATGGGAAGCCTGTCGGGATCTGGTGATCCTAAATCAGATAGTACGGCTGAAACAGATGGATATATGGAGCAGGAGAATCTGGAACCAATCGAGGTGGCGAATGATGGCTTGGAACCTCCAGAGGAAATGAATGAGATGGACGAAATCCAGACAGAACCCACGGAAATACCCATGAATATGGGGCTCCTTCACAATCCGCATAGAATCCGTGAAGTGCCAAAATCCAGAAGTGAATTATTAAAGTACAGGCAGATTGGAAATGATACAGGCGGCCGGGAGGATGAAACCCATGGATGAGGAGAGAAAAGAAAATTCCCCTCTTGAGGAAGGAAGCGAAATGCTTGCTCATTCGGCGCAGGCAGCTTATGCAGTATCAGCCGCCGCAAAAGCTGGTGGGATGGCTGCTGGTGCGGCAACCGGAACCGCTATGGCAGGCCCTCTTGGAACATTGGTCGGTGCTTTAGCTGGCAGCAAAACGGTTTGGAAGATTTTAGGCGCTATATTTTTGTTCCTGTTTTTATGGATGTTTATAATCGCAAATATGATTGGAATTATATTTCATTATCTTGGTTTTGCCAATGCGGATTCCTATGCAAATGAAGCACAGTCCAAGCAGCTTGCAAATATCAGAAGCCGTACAGAAGAGATTTTGCAAAATACAGACTATCAGAATGCGATATTACAGATCATAGGACAGCAGCGGGATTTACATTTACAGGAAATACAGGTAGATCAGCTGGAAAACTATGCGGATGCTACATTGGTTGTTGTGGATGAGTTTGAGACAAAACTAAAAAGAAGTTTATCGTATTATCTTTCTGTTATGCTTATGGATAAATGTGATAATAGCACCATATCTTCTTTTCTTGGGTATTCAAACAGCCTGGGACTTGATATGGACACCAACCTTTCCAGTCCTTATGATGCCTATTTTCAGGAAGCTGCCAGAACCTATAATGTACCTGTAGCGCTGCTTCTTGCAATCTGTAAAACAGAGTCCGACTTTAGCCCGAACGTGGTATCAGGCGCTGGAGCAGTAGGATTAATGCAGCTTATGCCGGAAACGGCGGCTTCCCTTGGAGTATCCAATCCTTATGACCCATACCAGAATATTATGGGTGGTGCCAAATTCATCAGTCAGTTGGTAGAACAATTCAAAGGCTATTCTAACGGTCTGGAACTGGCAATTGCAGGATATAATGCAGGGCCGTATGCAGTTATAAAATATGGATATCAGGTACCGCCATATTCCGAAACCCAGGCATATGTCAAAAAGGTGCTGGGCTATATGCAGATACAGGATAGCACTGTGGAGTCAAAACCTGATCCGGAATCCCTGGAGAAATCATTTCAGTTGTTAAAGGAAGCTGTTGCACAAAATGTGGACAGCTTTTTTTCATGGACTGTTACAGATGAACGGGAAGGCCAGCTGGAACAAAAGGTGTACTGCCTGGAAGTAAATGGAAGCCAGGCAGAAACGGATGAAGAAACCTATAAACAGGTTCTGGAGCAGGGCGGCAATGCCTGGGAGGAAAAGCGAACTGTGACCACACAGGTGGCAGAGTACACTTTAGCGCTGATCTTAAATACACAGCTGACAGGCAGCAGTGGCTACCAGTATAAAAATGTGACGAATGAAAGTACCTTTAACTTTGTACTGAAGCTGCTGGAATACCTGCAAGGCGGTGTAGAGGCTGTCAAAAATGCTCTTTACAATGTATTTCACTGGACGGACTTTTTGACTGGTGGAACCAGTGGGGGTGATACTTATATCGGTAATATTGATGCGACGGGAGATATCATCACCTATGATACGGTTGGAAAAGGTGTTAAAAAAGTTGTTTATTATAACCAGGGAGAAGATCCCTGGGCGGGCATGTCCTATGGGGCAAGTACGATCAAAGCCTCTGGTTGCGGTCCAACGTCCCTTGCAATTGTGATCTCAACATTGACCGGACAGACAGTGACACCGGAGATGACCTGCGCGTTTTCCATTGCAAATGGGGAATATATTTACGGGCTTGGGACGTGCCATTCTTTTCCGACAAATGCAGCCCATCATTGGGGACTTAATTGTGAAAGGGTAGGAAAAGACCGGATGGGAGACGTTGTAAATGCCTTGAAAGACGGAAAAATGGTGGTGGAAATCTGTGAGGCCTACACGATCACTGGAAGTGGAAGCGGCCATTTTATCGTATTAACAGGTGTCACAAAAGACGGTTATATCACGATTGCCGACTGTGCCAGTCGGGAACGTACTGGAAAAGTGTATAGTGTGGAAACAATTGCTTCTTACGGCCGGGACCTGGCAGATGGAGCCTTTTGGATCGTTTGGAAATGAGAGGTTGAATAATGAGCAAACACTTGAAATGGGGATTGGTTTTCGGATTTTATTCAGTGGCACTAATAACAATGCCGGTTTCTGTTCTTGCAGAGACAGCAACACAGGAGCTTCCTCAAATTGTTTTCTGGGATGACGGACATGGTTATCTGGAAAATGGAGAGATGCTTCGGGATGGCTGGGGCTATGACACGGTCAATCCAGCTGGGAAATATGTACTCTTTGATGAGGAAGGTGCTATCCTTAGACGCTCTGAATCCATGGATGCAGGGGTGGAGGATAACTATACCGGTACCGAACAGGTTCCGGCAGTCATTGTATTTCGGGCACAGGTATTTGATGGCTTTGCTGGTACGATAGAGGTTGTTTTAGAAGAACAAAATGGCGTGACCAAAACTGTAATCCTAAGTGCTGATAACTTCTATGAGTGGAATTTATCTACAGGAAGTGGAGTTTATCGGATTCAGTCTGTAAGTGCCACAGAAGGAGATCTGTCTTTTGTAACAGAGTTTTCGAAGGTGTATCAGAATCTTCCAGAAGAAGGTCTCCTGGTGCAAAAGATTACAGTAACGGAAAACGCTGTAGAGAATATCCCTGCAGCAGGGGAAGAATCTCAGGTTGCAGAGAAAAATGAAAATCCTATTGATGAGAGGAATGTGCTTCCGGAGAAAGGACAGGAAGAGGAGACAGAGGAAATTTCAGAAAATCAAACACAGGAGGTAAATATCGTGGATGCAGTAAAACAGAAGAATTCATTTATACTGTTTGGCGTAGGCGTAGCTCTACTTGCCGCAATCGGTGGTCTGATATGGTACAAAAAGAGATAGTAGGAAAGGAGCATTACCCAAATGGCACAAAATGACCATGCAGATGTATATATCATTCCACCTAATTTTGTAAAAGAGGGAACCTTGTTCTCTGGAAGGGCAGAAGCCCGAAATGTAGTAGAAGCGGCATTTTTAGCGCTTATTGGAATCCGCTTTTTAGTATTTTTAAATCTTGGAATAAAAGGAAAGATTTATGTCGGGATCATCCTGATTCTGCCGCTAGTGATACTAGCAGTAATCGGTGTCCAGGGCGAAAGTCTTTCCTCTTTTCTTATTCAGCTGTTTTCGTACATAGTGAAACGGCGTGTATTGACAGAACCAAACGGACAATACCGTTTGAAACGGAACCGCCGTATTCGGAAGCAGCAGAAAAAACGCTGCAGACGGGAACGTAAAAAGAGAAAAAAGGAGGGTGGCAGAGATCGGAAGCGAAGTCGAAGAACTGAGGCAGAAACTGAAGGAGGCGAAGAAATCTGAAAAACAGGTGAAAAAGGATAAGCGGAATAAGGAGCGCGAGCAAAAGAAAACTGCCAGCCTTCAGAAGCGAAAGGACATGCAGGAAGAAAAACTTCGGAAAAAAGAAGACAGACTACAGGCGCAAAAAGCGAAACGGGAAGCAGCAGTCCGATTTCATGAGCAGGAAGCAGAAGAACGCAGTCTTCGGAAAAATCTGGTCATGCAGAAAGAGGATGAGCCGGAAAAGCAATTAAGTTCTGCCAAGCCTTTGAACAATGTGAAACCGGAACAAATGGAAGAACTTGTAAAAGACTTGGATATTCTTCCGGTAACCTGGGCTTTTTCCTATCTTCCAATTAGCCAGATCCGAAATGGAGTGATTAAAACAAAAGATGAACGGTACCTTAGGATGATTGAGATTTTACCGATCAACTTTCTGCTCCGGTCAGCTTCTGAAAAAAGGAACATCATATATTCTTTTGCAGCTTATTTGAAAATTGCACCACCTAATCTGCAGTTCAAGGTTTTGTCCAAAAAGGCGGACATCAAGGATTACATAGAGAAGATACGAAAAGAAGCAGAACAGGAACCGGATGAACGCTGCCGGATCTTGCAGGAAGATTATGCGAAGCTCCTGACACAGCTGGGAACCAGGGAAGCCATCACACGCCGTTTTTTTCTCATTTTTGAGTATCCACTTAGCGGAACCAAATCTGTAAATGAACGAGATATGTTTTTATACCTGCAATCAGCAGTACAGACAGCGAAAAAATACCTTGCCATGTGTGGAAACGTGGTTCTGGAGCATAAAAATGAAACCCGGTTTTGTGTGGAAGTGTTATACCAGCTGTTAAACAGGGATACCAGTCTAAAAGAGTCCTTAGACGAGCGCATAAAAAAAGTGCGGAATCATTATATCCTGGAAAATGGAAAAGAAAGCGTGGCCAAAATTCCAGTGACGGAACTGGTTGCACCGGATACCATAAATTTTAAAAGCTATAAATATGTGATCCTGGATGGTGTTTATCATGCTTATCTATATATCCCATCTGGCAGATACCGTTCCAGGGTGCCTGCTGGATGGCTTTCCCTTCTCATTAACGCAGGTGAGGGAATTGATATAGATCTGTTTTTCTTCTGTCAGGATAAAAATAAAAGCATGGAGCGGATCGGACGGCGGATCCGTTTGAACCGCTCTAAAATAAAAGATACCTTTGATTCCAACAGTGATTTTGACAGTCTAAGTGAATCCATTCAGGCAGGTTATTACCTGAAACGTGGGCTCTCTGGAAGTGAAGAATTTTACTATATGAGTACGCTGATCACCGTAACAGGGCATAGTGCGCGGGAGGTAGAGTGGCGTTCAAAAGAGATGATGAAGCTTTTGAACTCACAGGATATCGGGATATGCAAGTGCCTGTTTGGGGAAGAGCAGGGATTTTTGTCCTCTCTTCCCCTGTTATGTCTGGATAAAAAGATTTATGAAAGGTCAAAGCGGAATGTCCTAACATCAGGAGCAGCGGCCTGCTATCCGTTTACTGCTTATGAGATGTCAGATAAGGATGGCATTTTAATGGGCGTAAATAAGGCAAACAGTTCCCTTGTTCTGGTGGATATTTTCAATACGTCTGTCTATAAAAATGCCAATATGGTTATTTTCGGGACGTCCGGCTCCGGCAAAACCTTCACCATGCAGCTTATGGCACTTCGTATGAGAAGGAAAAATATCCAGGTATTTATCATTGCCCCAGATAAAGGGCATGAATTCGCCAGGGCCTGTAACAACATTGGTGGAACGTTTATCCAGATTTCGCCAGCATCCTCCAACTGTATCAATGTTATGGAGATCAGACAGTCTGATAAGGCAACCAGCGAGCTGTTGGACGGATATGTTTCGGAACGTTCTGAACTTGCCGTGAAAATTCAAAGCCTGCATATCTTTTTCAGCCTTCTGGTGCCAGATATGACGCATGAGGAAAAGCAGCTTCTGGATGAGGCTATGGTGATCTGCTACCAGGAAAAAGGAATTACCCATGATAACCAGAGCCTGTTTGATCCGATGTGTCCTGGATGTTACAGGGAAATGCCAATCCTGGGAGATTTACAGGAAGTCCTTCTTCGAAAAGAAGAGTGTAAGCGGCTTGCGAATATCTTAAACCGTCTGGTCAATGGCTCAGCCGCCAGTTTTAACCAGCAGACAAACGTTGACCTAAATAATAAGTATGTGGTGCTGGATATTTCCGAATTGTCAGGAGATCTGCTGATTGGGATGTTTGTGGCCTTGGACTATGTATGGTCACGGACAAAGGAAGACCGAACCAGGGAAAAGGCAATCTTTATTGATGAGGCCTGGAAACTCTTGTCGTCCAACGAACTTGCAGCTGACTATATCCAGGAGATCTATAAAACCATTCGTGCTTATGGCGGGGCTGCAATCAGTGCCTCACAGGATCTTGTCGATTACTATAACTTGAACGGAGGCAAGATTGGAAGAGGAATCTTAAGTAACGCGAAGACTAAAATCATTTTGAACCTGGAAGTGGCAGAAGCGGAGCTGATACAAAAGGAACTGGATCTGTCAGAAGCAGAGACGAATTCCATCATTCATTTTGAAAGAGGGTGTGGATTAATCTCAACGAATAGCAATAACCTGGTTGTGGAGTTTAAAGCCAGTCAGTTAGAAAAAGATCTAATCACCACAGACCGGAGAGATTTACAGAAACTAAAAAGCAGGATTCAGAAGTATGGGGAATCCGCCTACGGGAATACAGAATAACGCATAAAGGACGTATAGAAGACGTATTAAGTGTGGCATATATGACGCATTTGTATTTGAAATTATGAAAAATGTCATTTATGACGTATAGAAAGACGCTTATAAGACGTATTATCACAGAAAATTGTGAATGCTGTTATAAATGACGTAAAGAAAACGTCCTTTATGCGTCATAGAAATAAATGTATATATTGGCTGGAGGTATTGAAAAAATGGAAAATAAACAAAGGCCTGTCATAGCAGAAACCAGAGAACTTGTGCAGAAATACCATGTTTTGGAGAAGGCACAGATTTATGCTTATTTTGCGTTAGATGGCAGGGATCATTTTGTAGGAAAAGCATTTAAAGCCCTGGAAAAGGAGCGGCAGGTTTACATTCACCCGGAACTGGATCTGGTTGCAGCAAGTGAGGAAGTGATTGCAGATAAGGACCTTGGTACTATGAGAGCAGTCTGGGTGCTGCTTGATGTAATGAAAAAGAAACAGGTGGAAGAACATTTTCCTGCTTCGAAGGAAGAGTATCCAGTGCGGATCGTATTCTACGGAGAGGGTGAAATCTTTGATATTTTGTACATTTCAGAGGCAGAAGTTACGGTGGCAAACAACCTGTTTTCGCGTAAAAGAATTGACAGCTGTGGGCACATTATCGTAGTTGAGAACCCGGATTACATATCGGCTATCCACATAGCGGATGCGATTGGGTACTGTGTGGTGAAAGAAGGTGGTGAAGTCGAGTATTACCAATATACTTAAAACGGCTCAGAAGAATGAAAATGAGCCGTTTGGAAAAATCAAGGGGCAGCTGGATGAGACACAGGCTTTAAGCTGGCGGATGGAACAATATATGGCAGAATCAAGAAATGTTCTTACTTCGTGTATCCGGTTAAAATCGGAACTGCAATATGATTATTTCACAGAGCTGGTTCTGGAAGCCGCCAAAACGTCTGAAAAATTAACGGATAAGCTTCGAAGACTTACTTTAGAAGTGTCCGTTAATCCAGTTCAATACGAGAACTACAAGGCGGAGCTTGTTACCATCCATGGAATCGAGGTGGAGTTTTCTGAGGGGATTCTGAAGGTGGCATTGCCGCTTCTGGTACCCCATAGAAAGGATTTTTACACGGATTTTTTGTACAAACCATTGCATACAGCACTTCAGAACTGGTGCTTAGAACGGATAAAAAAGGCGATGGAAATCCCATCTTTCGAAGAATGCCTTGTCTGTTTTGTGCATGTTTATAATAAAAATCTGCCTTTGGTGGGGCGTGTTCGAGATCACGATAACATTGAGGAGAAACATGTACTGGATATTGTATCCAGTTTCTGCATGAAGTCAGACAGTGGTTTTTATGTGGATACTTTTCATACAACTAGGCTTGGTATGGAGGATGGCACGTTGTTATATGTGATGGATTCAAGCCGATTTCCAGGCTGGCTCCGTGAAAATAGCCAGCCTTTGGATATCGAAAAAGATGCACTTTAAGATTAGAAAAATTCGATATATAGAATAGGCATTTAAGTGCTTGAAAAATAAGGCATTTTGGGATATGAGAATCTAGAAAAGATACCCAAGTATTCAACATATAGGGTACAGATTCTTGTTGATTTTGAGTGGGAGGTAGAAATGAAAAAGGAGGATGTCTTGTTAAGAATGATTGCGGTATCAGGGGAATTGCCAGCAGGCCTGGTAGGAGAGATTGTAGGATCAGAAACTTATGCAGCAGCTCTTATTACCAGGCTGAAAAAGGAAAATTACATCTCTGTGAGAAATGCAGGAGGATATAAGGGATATGTGTTGAGGAGTAAAGGGAAAAGGTATCTTCTGGAGAAGTATGAAGAGGACCTTTCCTTTTTCCTTTCTGGATCTGCACAGACCAATCATGTGAAAAGTGAGCTGGAAAAGAGGCTGCGGCTTCATCGGATGAGCGAGGTATGGGTCTTCTTTTGGAAGATGGGTATTGAGATCTTTCAAAGCCAGAAACCGGATCTGGGAAATGGGTTTGAAAAAAGTGGGAAAAAAGCAGTGTACTATGGCAGTCTGGAATACAAAGAAAGTACAGATGCAATTAAAGGCTCCAGAGCATGCGGCGTGCTGCTTACCGGGGATACAGCTTATGTTGTTTATAACACCATGGCAAAAAGAATGAAGTGGGCCAAGAAAATGGAAACTGCAATGCGAACCTGGACAGAGCGCATGCTGTTAATTGGCGGTGGGTTACGACGGGCTGATTCGCTTATCTTGGGAGATAGCATGGAATTCCTTACTGAACTTTTAAATAGTGATAGCGGTGTCAGAAAAAATCTATATCAGGTAGATGATGTGTATGAACGTTATTACTACATCCCAAGGATTTCTATAGCAAGGATTCAGATGGAAATTCTATTGACTTCCTGGAAACGGGAGAAGATGAAAAAGCTGCTGGCAACATTGGTGAAATATCCAAGACGCAAAGAATACGCCATAAGCGAAGGCTTTGATAAGAATATGCAGCCAATCTATTTTTGCCACGAGCTTGATATGCGCCATTTATGCCGCATAAAGCAGGAAATTGGCTGGAAGCAGCAGGGAACAATCATCTGCATGGATTATCAGGCGAATACACTTAGAGAATACTTTGGAAAGGAGGTGAGGGTGCGTGAGCTGAATGCAGATAAAATCATGGAATATCTGACTAAGGGCAGGGACGGAGAATAAGCCCACAGTCTAAGTCAGGAGGTGTCTATGAGTAATCTATTTGACACTGGAAGTGAAACTGTAGACAGGATGTGCCGGTTGCAGTTTACAGGAAATGTGATTCCTTCTACCTGGTATCATACGATCAAAAAAGGAACCGGAAAACCAAATCTGAATGCGATCATCATATTGGCAGATATTGTGTACTGGTACCGGCCTGTGGAAATCCGGGATGAGTCTACGGGGCAATTGTGTGGCTTTAAGAAAAAATTCCAGGCCGATATTTTGCAAAGAAATTATCAGCAGCTGGCCGACCAGTTTGGAATAACCAAGCGTGATGCAGTAAATGCCATAGTAGAGCTGGAAAAGCTAGGGGTAGTAACGAGGGTATTTCGTACTGTCAGCATCAAAGGGCAACTTTACTCCAACGTTATGTTCCTAGATCTTAATGTAGATGTATTGATTCAATTAACCTATCCGGAAACATTGGAAAATGCAGGAACAGGGGTACCAGATACCCCCTATCACTCATTTGAGGGACAGCCCCCACCGAAAAAAGTGACAGGGGTCACGGATATAAGTGAGAGGGTATCCCCGAAAAAAGTGATAGCTGTCTCCGATATGGGGGAGACATATACAAAGAATACATACAAAGATTACAACACAGATTTCTCTATCCCTTCGTATCGGCAGGTAGAGCAACAGGTAAAGCAGCAGATTGCGTATGAAAATTTGATATTGGATCATCCGCATGACGGCAGAGTCGGGGAAATATTGGGATTGATCGTGGATGTGATGACTTCCTCAGCAGAGGTAATCCGGGTGAACCGGGAAGAGAAGCCTGCAAATGTTGTAAAAGCCCAGTTTGCAAAGCTGACGAAAGAGCATGTGGATTTTGTGTTGTTCAGTATGGACTCCAATACTACAAAAGCCAGAAATATCCGGGCGGTACTTCTTACGGCATTATATAATGCCGTAAATACCATGAGCATCTATTACGACAATCTATATCAGTACCATATGGCAGAAGAAATGAGAGGGGATGAGAGGAAAAAGGATGTTTAGAAAATTTGACAAATGGAAATTATTGACTGTTGTTTGCGGGGCGGTATTATTAGCAGGATATCTGGGTGGATTTTTAAAAATCCTTTTTGGTGATGCAGATGTTGACTTAAATCCCATTCACTGTATGGCGGCAGGATGGACCAGCACCGGGGGCAGGATGTGGATTTGGTTCTCGGTTCTGGTACTCTTTTTTCTTACGGCACTTGTGATTTACCGGGGAAGTGAAAACCCATTGCAGGATGAACGAGGTTTTGAGTTGTCCGATCAGGGAACCTATGGAACCGCTGGCTTTATGAAAGAAGAGGAACAGGCGGAGATCTTAAGAGCAGATAAAACAATGGACGGCGTAAACGGAATCATATTTGGTCGGGAGCTTGGAACCGGTAAGGTTCTAAGCCTTCCGGTGGATTCCAGGCTGAACCGGAATATTGCTGTCTGTGGCTCCCAGGGTTCTATGAAATCCAGGGCATTTGCAAGGGTGATGGCATTACAATGCGTACGCCGTGGGGAGAGCATGTATATCACGGATCCAAAGTCTGAACTTTATGAGGATTTATGTGCTTATCTGAAGGAGTCAGGATATGTGGTAAAACAGTTAAATCTGATTCAGCTGACACATTCAGATGCCTGGAACTGTCTGGCGGAAATTGATGAGGGAGAGCTGATCGATGTATTCTGTGATGTTGTCATTCGTAACACCACAGACAAATTTGATCATTTTTACGACAACGTGGAGATGGATTTATTAAAAGCGCTTTGCCTGTATGTGTATGAGGAATATCCATCAGAGAGGCGGACATTTGCAGAGGCCTATAAACTCTTGCTCAATAAAAGTGTCGATATGTTGGATTCCATTTTTGAAAGACTGCCAACGAACCATCCGGCCAAAGGACCATACCAGCTTTTTGCAAAAGCGGAGAAAGTAAAAGGAAATGCGGTTCTTGGCCTTGGAACCAGGTTGCAGATTTTGCAAAATAAGCTGGTGCAGCAGATCACCAGCCACACCGATATTGACCTCTCTCTGCCAGGAAAACAAAAATGTGCGTATTTTTGTATTACTTCGGATCAGGATTCTACATTTGATATGTTGGCAACGCTTTTCACCTCATTTCTAATCATCAAATTGGTTCGTCTGGCTGATCGGACTGAAGAGCGCGTGCTGCCGGTTTCAGTAAGTTTCATCCTTGATGAGTTCCCCAACATCGGCGTGGTTCCTGATTTCAAAAAGAAGCTTGCAACAGCCAGATCCAGACGGATCGGGATGAGTATATTGTTTCAGAATATCCCACAGCTTCAGAACCGTTATCCAGATAACCAGTGGGAGGAAATCCTTGGAGGATGTGATTTCTCAATCTTCCTGGGCTGTAATGATATGACAACTGCGACCTACTACAGTGACCGTACAGGGGAGATTACCGTATCGGTGGCTTCTGTCCGGAAAAATTTCTATACCATCCGGGCAACCGATTATGTACCAGAATATTCAGAATCAAGATCCCTTGGAAAAAGGCAGTTACTTCTTCCTGATGAGGTGCTTCGTTATCCACTAAACCAAGGGATTTTAATTATCCGAGGGCATAACGTGTTGAAATTCCAGAAAATGGACTATACCGAGCATGAAGATGCAAAGAAGCTCCGATTGGAAAAAGTAGTGGAACACATTCCAGACTGGTACAAGGAATGGGAAAAGGAAAAAACACAGGAACCGCCTTTTTCACATCTGGGGCAGGATAATGAGGCATCTATTTCACTTCCACCTAAATCCAGTACGGATGAAGCGTGTGAAGAACCGCTCGCAGTAGATGCAAAGCCCAAAAGAAAACCAGGCAAAAAAACGGAGTCCAGGCAGGGTGTAACAAGAGTAGAAGATTTGTTCGTCAGAAAGGAGGTGGAAGCAGATGACAATTGACCTGTCACAGATCAAAGAGAATTCCATGGTACGGTATGGTTTTAAGATCCTTCTCATGCGGGAATTTGATATCCATATCAAAGAGAATGATTATAACAGGCTCATAGCAGCGGCAGGCTGTATTGAAATATATGATTCCATGGAAGAGTTCTTGGAAAAGAGTGGCTGGAAAAGAGATAACCCGGAACTGGACGAAAAAAGCTATTTATTGGATAACCATATTTGCAGGTATATCCAGGGAAAAGTCTGGTATTTTTCCAGGCTTCGGTACGAGAACCAAGCGTAGGAAAGAAAAGGTTACTGTTCAGAGGCATGCATAAGTCGTTGTAAAAAATGACGAAATTTATTTTTTTATTTTGTGGATAATCATTTTCGGCAGAAAAAACTGTGTTTATAGTTTTTTCTGCCGTTCTTTTTCAGGAAAGTTATGCACCGGATTTTAGTTTCTACAGCTTATCCCTAAAGTTTTGGGGCTTATATTAATACTTTTTTATTTTAAAAATAATTACTTATCCACAGTCAGATTGACGAAAGGACATTTTCCAGTAGTTCGCTTTTTTCCTGTGTTTCTGTTATACTTTTTCTCAAGAAAGAGAGGTTTCCTTATGGACATTGATTTAAAAGAAGAACTCAGAAAACGTGATAAACTCCTTGCCGGTTATCTCAAACAGATTGAGATCCAGGAGGAATTTATACAGAAACAGAAAGAATTGATTGAATATCTGGAAGACCATATTTCAAAAATCACAGATATTATCAGCGGTGTTTGATTATAACTGTACTGGAGGAAAACATATGCCTGATGCGTATGATCACATCTCACTTATATGTCGGCTGAAAGCCACACAGACAAGAAATAAAGAACTGGAATCCGGTGAACGGTATGTTAAGTTGAAAGAACTCCACAAAAAGGAGTGCAGAGCCTATGAACATAAGATCCAGGCACTGCAAACGGAGGTAGCAGATGCTCATAAAGAAACAATCCGTGTCCGCAACTACTGGTTTCAGGTACTGGAGGATATGCTCCTGGAGTTTGAGGCGATACAGAAAAAAGCGGACCAGGAACTCCGGGCGATGGAGAAACGCGCCCTTCTTGCTGAGAAACAAAGAGATGATGCATTGGATAAGGCAAAAGAATTCCGCCTTAAGTTTTACGAAACAGCTGCTGAGCTGGAAGAAGAACAGGGAAAGAACCTGAAACTTCATGCACAGATCAACCGTGATTATGAAAATTCATCTATTCCTTCTTCAAAAGCCATCCGGCGGAAAAAGATTGCAAACAGCAGGGAAAAAACAGGACGGAAACCCGGCGGACAGCCAGGACATAAAGGGCATGGCCGAAAAAAGCAGGAGCCTACACAGCCGGTAATCCTCCTTCCGCCACCAAAAGAAGTGCTTGAAGACTGTGCTTTTAAAAAGACGGCAAGAACAATCATAAAACAACTGGTAAGTATCCGTATGGTCCTGGATGTAACAGAATACCATGCAGATGTTTATTATAACAGCCAGACCGGCGAACGTACACACGCTGCATTTCCGGATAGTGTTATTGATGATGTGAATTATGATGGCAGCATCCGGGCATTTTTGTTCCTTCTGAACAATGACTGCTGTACCTCTATTGATAAGAGCAGGAAGTTCCTGTCTGATCTGACGGATGGAAAACTGAATATTTCCAAAGGCATGATAAGTAAACTCAGCAGGGAGTTTGCTTTAAAAACAAAGCCCGAGCGAAAGGCAGCCTATGCAGATATGCTGCTTTCCCCTGTTATGCATACAGATTGTACAAATGGCAGGGAAAACGGAAAAAGCTGTCAGATCTATGTCTGTGCCACACCAGACGGAAAAGCATTATACTTCGCCCATGAGAAAAAAGGACACGAGGGAGTAAAAGGGACTGTTACAGAGGATTATCAGGGGATCCTTGTCCATGACCATGATATTACCTTTTATAATTATGGAGCGGATCACCAGGAATGCCTTGCCCATGTGCTGCGTTATCTAAAAGACAGCATGGATAACGAACCGGACCGTACCTGGAACAAGGAGATGCGTTCACTGGTGCGGGAAATGATCCATTTTCAAAAAGGCTTTCAGCCACCGCAGAATCCAGATCCCGAAAAAGTTTCCGAGTATGAAAAAAGATACCGGAAGATACTGGAAACTGCCAAAAGGGAATATGGAGAGGTTCCGGCAAGTGATTACTATAGGGACGGGTATAATTTATTCCTGAGAATGGAGAAATATATGCAGAATCATCTGTTGTTCCTGCATAATTCCAGGGTACCTGCCACTAATAATGAAGCCGAAAGACTTCTTAGAAACTATAAGCGGAAACAGGCGCAGGCTGTGACATTTAGGAGTTTCGAAAGTATCGATTATCTCTGCCAATGCATGAGCATGCTTGTTTTGATACGCCTTGAAGAACCGGCAAATATATTTGACAGAGTGTCCAGAATATTTGGATAAGAAAACCGATGGCTTTGACTGTTATTAGTCTACCCCATCGGTTTTCTCATGTCCAGCTAACCCCTGAACAGTAACAGCTGCAGTTTACGCTAATCAGAAAAAAAGTAGTAGGTTTCACATGAGATTTCTGTTATACTATAGTTAATGTCTGCTATGGGAAGAATAAGAACAGATTTATGTAACAAACCACAATATGTAAGGTAGTAGTAGGGAGCAGTATCCGGGGCGGGAACAAAACAGCCTGAATTTGAACAGAAATTACGATGGAGATACACGATGAATTTAAAAGTAAAGCATAAAAAGAAATCCAGTTTACAATTGCGCCTTACGCTGGCTTTTTGTATCACGTCAATCATACCGTTAATATTGATGAATATATTTTCCTATTACAATACTTCAAACATTGTCAGAGACAATGTGCAGGAGCTTACACGGGTGAATCTTTTACAGACAGCCAGCAGCCTTGATGTCTGGCTGGAGTCTTATAAGGATATTCTCTTTCAGATATATACGAATGACAATATTGTTGATTTGATCGATAATATCAATAATAATGAAAACGTATCTGTAAACAAAAATGCGCTTCGCAGAACATTGCATGGCCTGTTTTATACAAAAGAATATATAAGTTGTATATCTGTTCTGACTGAAAATGGAACGCTGGTTTTTTATGACCTGCTGACCGGTTCCAGTACCAGAAATTCCTGGATAGATGATATGAATATAGAACGAAGTGAATTATATGATCTCATTTCTTCGGATAATTCCGCACATATTCTTTCTACGCAAAAAACAATAAATTTTGGAACGGAAGATCATTACTTATTCCATATTGGGCATCGTATCATAGATTATCGAAATGTACAGAAGCAGTTGGGAGTCGTTGTAGTCAGTATTGATGAGCAGCTTTTGAGTTCCGTATGTACCAGCAAGGAAAATCCAAAAGGCAGTTTCAACTTTATGGTAGATAACAAGGGCAATATGGTATCTTATCCGCAAAAAGAATTGTTGTCGACACCGGTTATTGACTGGTCAGAGGATGAAGCGAAGAGAAAGGAAGCATACGAAAATTATATCATCAGGCAGAATATTTTTGGAGGGGAACATATATCCGTAGATGTGGTATACGATGAGATTTTTGAATGTGATATTGTAAATGTTTCGAGTCAGGAGGAGGTTATAAAAAGGCTGAATGATCAGCAGAAGATACTGATGCTGGCGCTGGCTTTTTCTGTTGGAACATTAGCCGTAATGATTCTGTTCCTGACGAAACATCTGGCGGGTTCTCTGCAGAAAATGGTTCCGGTCATGAAACAGGCGGGGAACGGCATATTAGACGTCCGTGTTGAGCTGGATAAAACAATGCCAAGCGAGGTCGAAACCATTGCACAGGAATTTAATGGCATGCTGGAGCGGCTGTCCCTCTCCCAACAGAAAGAACGGGAGGCAGGAGAACGGCAAAGGCAGGCGGAGATTGCCGCGCTGGAGGCACAGATTAACCCGCATTTTCTTTATAATACGCTGGATACGATTAATTGGATGGCGATTGACAATAAAGAATATGAGATCAGTAATTCCATCGGTGCGCTGGCGCATATTCTGCGTTACGGTATAGATAACAGCAATGGAATTGTCACAATAAGAGAAGAATGCGGTTGGCTGAAGCAGTATTTATTTTTACAGCAGACCAGGCTGAAAAGCACGTTTCAATGCGAAATTCATGTGGAGCCGGAACTGTTTGACTGCCGGATACATAAGCTTCTTCTTCAGCCCTTTGTAGAAAACTCTATTTTGCATGGCTTTGATGGAGTGAACAGAGTCCATATTTTGACCGTGACGATAGCGGAAAGAGAAGAAAAATTATGTGCTGAGATTTATGATAATGGGCGTGGAATACTTGAAAGTATGGTTGAGCAGATGAATCAGGGAGTTTTCCAAAAAAGCAGTGAAAAAAATCATATTGGAATGGAAAATGCCATCAGCAGGATCCGTATGTATTACGGCGAAGAAGGACAGATAAGGATAGAGAGCTGCCTGGGAGAGTGGACAAAGGTACAAATTCTGATACCCAAAATACAAGGAAATAAAGAAGAATAGCAGTTTACGTGTGTGAATGCATAGAGAAGCCGGTCAGGGGAGTATGAGAATGAAGATAGTGATTGTAGAAGATGAGATACGCATCAGAGAGGGTCTGACAAAGCTGATCAGTAAGCTGGATGATAAATATGAGGTGGTTGGTCAGGCTGAAAACGGGCAGACCGGACTGGCGCTGATATGTCGGGAAAATCCGGATATTATTATTACGGACATTAAAATGCCGGTAATGGACGGACTGCAGATGCTGGAAGAAATTCAGGAAAAAGGACTGCAGATAAAAACGATTGTGCTCAGCGCATATTCTGAGTTTGAGTACGCCAGAGGAGCTATGCGTATGGGGGTAAAGGAATACCTGGTGAAACCGATTGCTGTTACGGATGTTTCAGAATCCCTCCGCAGGGTAACAGAAGAAATTTTTCAGGAAAAAAGGCGTTCAGATGCTGAGTTTGGCAGTATAGAGAAGATATTCGGCGGTATTTTCTTTGGAACGATTGAGGCTGATGCCACAATGAGGCAGCGTCTGAAGGAACATTTCGCTATTTCAGAGGATACCAGTTATGATCTGATTTGTCTGTATCTGGGCCAGAGGTATAAGTCTGAAAAACAGAAGGCGAAAAGAGAACTGAATCAGCTTTTGACCGGAAGAAAGCGAATGAAATATATTCTCCTGGAAATGGACCGGGAAAAAACGGTTGTCGTGCTGGCCTATGAGGATCAGGAAAACATTTCACTGGAGCGCTGGGTACAGTACTGGCTTTTGCAGAATCGAAGCAGGGAGACAAAGGGTGTGGTAGGATTTATATCTGATCTGCAGCTGGATGAAATAAAAGGCGGTCTGAAAACATTGCTTGCATATATGGACTGGAATATTTCTCTTGGGGATGATGTGCTGATATCTTATCCGAAAATAACAAGGTTGCAGACAAGTCCATGCATATATCCATTAGAAATTGAGAATAAAATGAAGATGGCGGTTTGCACCGGGGACAGAGAGAAAATACAAAAAAGCCTGTTGGATTTCAGAGAGTACTTCTCTAATGGCAAAGTGTACTTTCCTGGTGAAATCAAGGAGTGCTGTGTGAGATTTTTTTGGGCGTTGATCAATACGGGAAAAGAAGTGGGGATTCTGGATTATGAAAAGCTGAAGCAGCAGTATCTTCTGGAGCAGGTCATGGGAGCGAAAATGATGGAGGAGCTGGACAGCGTCAGCACGGAACTGTTGGAGCGGCTGGCAGTGAAGGGCAGTCAAAATGACGCCGTCCATCTGACGGTTAAGCGGGCGCAGGGCATGATACAGGAGTTCTATCAGAACGGAGTTACGCTTGAGGAAATAGCAGCAAAACTGGGTATTACTCCCGAATACCTTGGGACACGGTTTCATCAGGAAGTTGGCATGACATTCAGCGCCTATATAAAGGATTTCCGGATGAAAAAAGCGAAGGAACTATTGATAGGTACGAATTTGAAATTGTATGAGATTGCAAAAAAAACAGGGTATTCGGATCCGAAATATTTCAGCCGCGTCTTTAAGGAAACGACAGGAATGCTCCCGGCAGAATACAGAAAGATACATAAATAAAAGAGATTAGGATTTTCCCCCTTTTTAAGTTTTTTTACATTATGCTGCAGGAAAAAACAGAGTATTCTTATGATATCAAAAACAAAGGCGGTCAGAAATAAAAAAGTGAGGTTATTATCTGGCGGTTTGATAAAAGGAGGAAAAGAATATGAATTTAAAGAAAAAATTACTTGCCGGTACGGCTGCAGCATTTGCAGTGGGAATACTTGGCGGAGCAATGAGTGTAAGTGCGGCTGATGACATTACACTTTGGTATTACTGGGAAACAGAGGGACATCAGAAGGCCCTGGATGAAATGATCGCTACCTATAATGAATCTCAGGATGCGTATAACCTGACAGCGAAATATGTGCCGTTTGCGGATTTTAAGAAACAGCTTTCTATAGGCGCATCCGCGAGCGAGCTTCCTGATCTGGTAATCCTTGACTCTCCGGATCATGCGTCTTATGCTTCCATGGGAATTTTCGCTGACCTCACAGGCAAATTTGATGTAAGTACATATTATGAGGGACCGGTAGCTTCCGCAACTCTTGACGATACGCTGTATGGTGTACCCTTTGGTTGCAACTGCCTGGCTCTTTATTACAATGAGGATATGTTTGAGGCAGCAGGCATTACAGAAGTGCCGACTACCTGGGATGAACTAAAAGAGGCGGCAGAAAAACTGACTTCCGATAATGTGACAGGACTGGCATTCTGCAGCGTTCAGAATGAAGAAGGTACTTTCAACTTTGTTCCATGGCTGTGGTCTACAGGCGCTACATCCTATGAGATCAATTCGGAAAACGGCATTCGCGCACTGAGTTTTGTCAAGGATCTGATTGACTCCGGTGTTATGAGCAAGGAGTGCATCAACTGGACGCAGGGCGATGTTATGAACCAGTTTATTTCAGGCAATGTTGCCATGATGATCAACGGACCGTGGCAGATTCCGACTATGAGAGAAGAAGCGCCGGAGCTTAATTATAATGTAGCTCTGATTCCGATGGATGCGGAGTATGCTTCTGTAATCGGCGGCGAGAATTATGCTGTAGTATCCGGGGGTAATGAAGACGGCGCTCTTGATTTCCTCACTTATGCAACTCAGGAAGAACAGGTTATTTTTATGATGACCCAGATGGGCTATATTTCTGCGGATAAAGAAATTGCTGCCGCTCAGTTTACGGATGAGGGAGATGCCATTTATAAGAAATTTGTGGAGCAGATGGAATATGCGCAGGCCAGAGGGCCGCTTCCTGAATGGCCGGAAGTATCTGATGCAATATCCCTTGCATTTAACGAAGTTATGACAGGAAGCGCGTCACCGGAAGACGCGGCAGCGGAAGCGCAGGCAACGATCGATTCGATTGTTCAGTAACTGAAAAAGAGAACTTGATTGTACTGTGAGTTGGGATTGCTGTAAAACGCAATGCAGGAGAGTGGAACTTGTCTCCAGGGTTTTACAGCAGTCCCTTTTTATAAAAAGGAGCGTGCGCACCGTGAAAAAAATCAAAGAGTTTTTCCGGTATGAAAATATCGGATTGCTGTATGTCCTGCCTGCGTTCATCTATATGCTGGTATTCGTAGGGTATCCGATTTTTCGTAACATTGTCCTCAGCTTTCAGGATGTGACAATGAAAAATCTGATTTCCCCGGATAAGATGTTTGTGGGATTGAAAAATTATATTGATATTTTTAATGATAAGGTATTTGTAACCTCGCTTCGGAATACGTTGGTTTTTACAATTGGATGTCTGATTATTCAGTTTTTGATCGGATTTATGTTAGCCCTGTTCTTCAATCAGAATTTTAAAATTGCAAAACCTGTAAGAGGGCTTTTGATGATGCCCTGGATGATTCCGATTACGGTAACTGCCCTGATGTTCAAATTTATTTTTGGGACAGATGTGGGAATATTAAATTATATTCTCCGCAGTCTCGGACTGATTAAGGAAAATATCGAATGGCTGACAACTCCCGGAACAGCCATGTTTGCGATCATCTGCGCAAACATATGGATCGGCATCCCTTTCAATATGATCCTGATTTCAACGGGTCTCACCACGATACCACAGGAATTATACGAAAGCGCATCTATTGACGGAGCCGGAAAGGTACAGTCTTTTTTCAAAATTACACTTCCGCTTTTAAAGCCGACAATTGAATCCGTACTGATTCTTGGATTTATTTATACATTTAAGGTTTATGATCTGGTCTATGTTATGACAAGCGGAGGCCCGGTAAATTCTACTCATATGCTTTCCACTTATTCCTACAAGCTGTCATTTGAAATGTTTAAGTACAGCAAAGGCGCTGCAGTGGCAAACGTACTTTTGGTGATCCTGTTAATTGTAGGGACATTTTATCTCAGAGCTACAAAGGAGGATGAGGGCTGATGGGAGACGAAAAGAAGCTTTCAAAAAAGAAAAATATTGTACTTTGCATTGTTTCGCTGGTAATCTTGTGTGTCCTCCTGTTTCCCATCTATTGGATTGTGGTGACATCACTGAAGACAGAACAGGAGATTTTCCAGATTCCGCCGACATTTTGGCCGAAGGTTTTGAATCTGAAATCTTATATGGCTCAGGTAGAGAGCGGTGATTTCAATATGTTCCGTTCTTTTGCCAACAGCTTTCTGATTTCCGTGGGGGCGACATTGATAGCTGTAGTGCTGGCGGTACCGGCTTCCTATGGAATCGCGAAATACCATTTTAAGGGAAAAAGAGTGATGCTGCTAGGTTTTCTTGTATCGCAGATGCTGCCGGTAGCTGTTTTGCTGACGCCTATGTTTATTTTGTTCCGCAATATGCATCTTTACAATACTCCGTGGGCGGCGATGCTGGCGGATGCTACGATCGGCATTCCTTTCTCCGTGCTTATTCTGAAAAATTATTTTGCGTCAATCCCGTCAGAATTAGAGGAAGCGGCGCAGATTGACGGATGCAATCGTTTTGCAGCGTTCCTCCGTGTATTGATTCCGATTGCAAAGCCGGGTGTGATGGTATGTGCGATTTTCTCCTTCCTGTATGCGTGGGGAGATCTTGCATATGGAATGACTTTTATTATCGATCAGGAAAAAAGACCGATTACTGCAGGAATTTTTAATTTTATGGGACAGTATGGAACCAAATGGAGTTATCTGACTGCCTTCGCCGTAGTTACGATCATACCTGTTGCGCTGATTTTTATATTTATGCAGAAATATATCATTAGCGGTATGACTAGCGGCGCAGTGAAAGGATAGGTGTGGAATGTTATATACAGAGCAGGAAAAGATTGTGTTTCACTATGATGCGGAGGAATTGTGGATTGAGCCATGGGGGAAAAATGCCTTGCGGATTCGTGCCACAAAGGGTTGTCAGATGCCTGACAGAAGCTGGGCGCTGCAGAGGCAGGCAAAGAAAGCGGAACATGTGCGAATAACAGAAGGGGGAGATGGAGCCGAGATTGTTAATGGAAAAATAAGAGCGACCATTTCTAGGTTTGGAAAAATTATTGTGTACAATCAAAACGGAAAGATTCTGCTGGAAGAATACTGGAGAAACCGCAGAGATGTATGCGATGCGAAGTGCAGCGCAATTGAGGTGGAGGGAAGAGAATTCAGGCCTAATATAGGGGGCGACTACCATCTGACAATGCGTTTTGAGCCGCAGACTCCGGAAGAACGGATTTACGGTATGGGACAATACCAGCAGCCATATCTGAACCTGAAGGGAACGGATCTGGAGCTTGCACACAGAAACTCGCAGGCAAGCGTCCCCTTCCTGATTTCATCAGAGGGTTACGGTTTTTTATGGAATAATCCGGCAGTTGGACGCGCCGTTTTTGGGAAAAATATCATGAGTTTTGAGGCATACGGGACAAAGGTTCTTGACTATTGGGTAACAGCAGGGGATACGCCTGCAGAAATAGAGGAAGCATACGCATCAGTTACCGGTACGGTACCGATGATGCCGGAATATGGTCTCGGATTCTGGCAGTGTAAGCTGCGCTATCAAACGCAGGAGGAGCTGCTGGAGGTTGCCCGGGAATATAAACGCAGAAAGCTTCCCATCGATTTGATTGTAATTGATTTTTTCCATTGGCCAAAACAGGGAGAATGGAGATTTGATCCTGTTTATTGGCCGGATCCAGACGGCATGGTTCGTGAGCTGAAAGAATTGGGAATTGAATTGATGGTTTCTATTTGGCCGACGGTGGACAGGGAAAGTGAAAATTATGAGGAAATGCTGGAAAAGGGGTATTTGATCCGAACAGAGCGCGGATTCCGGGTTGGGCTGGATTTTCAGGGAGCTACCATTCATTATGACGCGACGAATCCAGCAGCAAGAGAGTATCTTTGGAGCAAAGTGAAGAAAAATTATTATGAGAAGGGTATCCGGGTATTCTGGCTGGATGAGGCGGAGCCGGAATATACGGCATATGATTTCGATAATTACAGATACTATCTGGGGACTGATCTGGAAGTGGGAAATATTTATCCCGTGGAATATGCAAGGAACTTTTATGAGGGGATGGAGCGGGAAGGGCAGGAGAATATCGTGAATCTTCTGCGCTGTGCCTGGGCGGGAAGCCAAAAATATGGCGCTCTTGTCTGGTCTGGAGATATTGCCTCCAGCTTTGACAGTATGAGGAATCAGCTGGCAGCAGGCCTTAATATGGGTATTGCAGGAATCCCGTGGTGGACAACGGATATTGGAGGATTCCACGGCGGCGACCCAAATGATCCGGCGTTTCGGGAATTGTTTGTGAGATGGTTCCAGTGGGGAACCTTCTGCCCTGTTATGCGGCTTCATGGCGACAGGGAGCCGAGGCAGCCGCAGTTCGGAACCACCGGGGGAGCTTCCTGCTGTTCCGGCGCCGCCAATGAAGTGTGGAGTTATGGTGAAGAGGTTTATGAAATCTGCAGAAAATATATGAATATACGGGAACAGATGCGCAGCTATACCAGAAAATTGATGCGGGAAGCACATGAAAAAGGAACGCCGATTATGAGAACTTTGTTTTATGAGTTTCCGGAGGATGAGGATGCATGGAGAATAGAGGATGAATATATGTATGGAGATAAAATTCTGGTTGTTCCAATACTGGAAGCGGGCGTGGACAATCGGAATATATATCTTCCGGGAAATAAAAGTGATATATGGAAGGATGTGGAAACCGGCAATCTTTATGAGGGAGGCAGTTGGATCACTAAAGAGGTTACTTTGGACACCATGCCAATGTTGATCAGGCAATACTAGCAGTGCGATTGTTTTATGAAAAAATGTGTTTAGATACTTTCTAGACAATAGGAATAGACGGACTGTTTGCCGACAGGATACGGAAAAAATATCCGAAATCAGTCAAACGGCTCCGGCAAAGAGCGGAGCATACAACCGTGGAGCGATGATTGGAAAAAAGAATGCTGATCTATAACGAAGCGGAAAGGCTTTTGTTTTGATGCGCCTTGAAGAACCGGCAAATATATTTGACAGAGTGTCCAGTTAGCCCCTGAACAGTAACAAGAAAAGGGAAGAAAAAGTCGAATTGTTTTATAAAGCTATTGATTTTTACAATAAATCGTGCTAACATAAATAATCATAATTTGTTTTTATCTTTTAATATTTAGGTCTATCGACCGAAAAATTCAGGGTTATTTGCAGAAGAGATTGTTCGGATTTTGCAGATGGCTCTGAATTTTTTTTGTAAAAAGGGCAGCAAAAAAGGAGACTTCAGAAGGAAGTAAAAGTCTCCTTTTTTGAGGTTCCTATTTGGGGACCAAAGGCCATACTTAAAATAACAAGTTGCAGCTGCGATTAGGGGCGCTGCTAAAAAACACTGTTTTTAAGTAGGAGAAAATAATGAAACAAGTATGAAAAAAACTTTTAAAAAATTTAGCATCTTCATTATAGTTGAAAAATGAAAACAAGTCAATGGACTTTGAATGAAAATTGTTAAAAATGTGAAAATTATAATCAAAAATCAGAAAATTAAAACAAAATACTTTAGGAAATATGGGAATATCCTTTGCGCCAAAAATCTTGACACGGTTTATTAGGCTCTCTATAATGATGGTGTATTTCGTTTTTTGATTTCTAAGAGTAAACTGGGGGAAGGATTTTGACAAAAGAGGCAATTTATCAGTATGTAAAAGAGCAATATGGAACAACACCGGAGCATCTTTGGAAGCGGGATCCTAAGTCAGCGGTGCTTCGGCATAAAAACGGAAAATGGTATGCAGTTTTTATGAATGTAGATAAGAATAAATTAGGAATTCCGGAAGAGGGAAGCGTAGACATTATGAATGTGAAATGCAATCCGGAGTTAAATGGGTTTATTGCACGAACCTATGGGATTAGGCCAGGGTACCACATGAATAAGGAGCATTGGATATCTGTAGTATTGGATGGCTCTGTTGGAGATGGTAAAACACTGGATTTTTTGGATATGAGTTATGATTTAATTGATACGGGAAGAAAATAATTTTTTTAAATACCCTTTAGGAATAGAAATAAACCTAAAGGGTATTTTCCTCTTAAGCGATATACAAGGGAGGATGTATTATTCTTTATCTTAAGAGGGAAGCTTCCTGGTTGCAGTAAATACATCTATATTTTCCACTGGAGGACAGTTTGAAGATGTGCTCACAGTTTGCTTCCGTACTGGTAATGCAGCGGGGATTTTTGCATTTGATTACATTCTTTAACGTTTTTGGCGGAACAGGGTGGTATTTTTTTACCACTTTTCCATCACGGATCACGATCAGCGTGACACCCTCATTTAAGTAACCAAGGACTTCCAGACGCTCAGGCTCTGTAAGCCCCTCTATTTTAATCAGGTCTTTACAGCCGTATTTTTCACTTCTTACAGACTGCAAAAGGGCAACGGACTGTTTCTGGGAGTCCAGTTCCAGAAGCTTGTAAATATCCATTCCTTTTCCAGCCGGGATATGATCGATCACAATTCCGTTTTGGATAGATTCAATCTTTAACATTACAGCACCGTCCTTCCTGTCAGCGGATCCGGGATTTCAAGCAGAGCCATGATCAATGCCATACGGATATATTTTCCGTTCTGCACCTGGTCAAAATAAGCGGCTCTTGGATCCTGGTCCACGTCTGTGGCAATTTCGTCCACCCTTGGGAGAGGATGGAGAACCGGCATATCCGGCTGTGCCAGATTTAATTTTTCCCGGTTTAAAATATAGGTATCCTTTAACCGGACATAATCTTCCTCGTTAAAGAAACGTTCTTTCTGAACTCTTGTCATATAGAGCACGTCCAGCTTGGGAAGGGTTTCCTCCAGGCTGGTGACTTCTTTGTAAAAAGAATGGTTTGGCTTTAAGGTCTCTTCCATCACGTAATCCGGGATCTTAAGTTCCTCCGGGGAGATGAAGTAAAACTCGTTTCCAGGATGACGTACCAGGCTGTTTACCAGGGAATGTACGGTGCGTCCAAATTTCAGATCCCCGCAAAAGCCAACTGTCAGATGATCCAGATGACCTTTCCTCTGACGGATGGTCATAAGGTCAATCAGTGTCTGGGTTGGATGGTTATGACCGCCATCCCCGGCATTAATTACTGGCACTGTGGCATACATGGAGGCACGAAGGGGAGCTCCTTCCTTGGGATGCCGCATTGCAATGATATCTGCATAGCAGCTTACCACCCGGGCGGTATCAGCTACCGTTTCTCCTTTTGTGGCACTGGACTGCTCAGCACCAGCAAAGCCAAGGGCCTTTCCTCCAAGGCTTAGCATGGCAGATTCAAAGGAAAGACGTGTTCTGGTACTTGGCTCGTAAAAAAGAGTAGCAATCTTTTTCCCATCCGCCACATGGCTGTACACTTCCGGATTTTCTGCAATGCGGTCTGCCAGATCCAGAACTTTTGTAGTTTCTTCAAGGGTAAAATCAAGTGGATCGATCAAATGTCTCATAACCAGGCTCCTTT